>Ga0068714_10002188_pt1 | contig 25940 bp, 19 predicted proteins | sample MTBNYHSulfiMetaG_FD_62988 | JGI IMG/M metagenome (GOLD analysis project Ga0068714, IMG submission 62988) | Enrichment culture microbial communities from rom New York Harbor, USA that are MTBE-degrading - MTBE-NYH (New York Harbor Sulfidogenic)... | ecosystem: Environmental > Aquatic > Marine >... | reverse complement strand
TGATGAATTATCAACCTGAATTATGACCCGGCTCAAGCCCATATTTTTGGCCCTGATGATTAACTCATTCAGATCAATGAATCCGTCACCGCTGTAATCTCTTGCTCTAACCAGTTGATCATGTGCGACTCTGAATGATTCCTTATCAGAATTTTGCAAAAGTTTCTTTCCGTTTGTATAATAATATTCTGCCGCTTTTCTTTTTGCCGTAATGATTTCTGTATCATAATCAATATACTCATAATTAATCGTCCTTCCGTTAAGGTTCATTGGAAGTACGTTACGAACCAATGCCTGCCTAGCTTTAAGATTCTCATAACGGCTAAAGATCTCATCATAATTATTAGGATTGTTCTCCATTTTTAGATATTTGATTCTTTCCAGGTCTCTTTCATTAGCAAGTTTATATGAACGATCAACTAGTTTAACATCTTCACCGTTATCAGGTTCTTTCACTAATCGCTTAACAGATTTATTTATTACAGCATCATAATTCCCTTTCTGCATTTGTTTCTTTGTCGAACTGCAGGAAGCAATGAGAAGAACTGAAATGAATGAAATCAAAATCTTATTCATGATGATATTAAATTAAAAATTTATATGTCTAATATAAAAAACAAATCAATTGAAATAAAGCCTTTTATTGAAAACTAATTAACCAACAAATTAAAGGATTTAGTCGAATTAAAGAAAGTTACATCACTTAATTAAGAGGAATGAGGTAAGCGGTTACATCCTTTTCTTCACTTCTCTTTCTTCAAAACATATAGAATACTTGTCATTCCAACAAATTCAGAAATTCGGATAACTTTCTTTGGAGGAATTTACCTAATGACAATCCAAAATATTTTATATGATTTTTCTGAGAATATATTGTTAAAATAAAATTCAGATTATTTGTATACAGAGACAAAAAATCCCGGTTGGTTAACCGGGATTCTTTGTGTCTGTCGTTGTTATTTATTGTAATACGAACATGATCGGGAAGGTATAAAATACTTTAACTGGTTTGCCTCTTTGTTTTCCTGGTGTCCAGGGGGGAGATGACAATACCACCCTGAGGGCTTCCTTATCTAAAGCCGGATCAATCGGTGCAACTACAACTGCATCTGTTACCTTACCTCTTGAATCTACAACAAATTGTACAATAACTCTTCCGCTGATACCATTTTCGGCAGCAATCTGGGGATATTTAAGGTTTTCCTGGATATATTTCCGAAATTCAATGGCAGGATCTCCACCATTAAATAATGGCATATCTTCAACAATATAAAATGTTTCCTCTTCCTGGAATTCTTCCTGTTCGTCAACGAATCCGGTAAATTTAAATTCGGTCTCCTGGTTAGCTTCTACGTTAAAATCGAATTCATCCTCAATATTAACATTATCATCAACAATGTTAAGAATCTCAGCAACTTTCTGCTGCTGAATAGGTTCCGGTTTAGGTTCCTCACGTCTTGTGATTTGCATTTCTTCAACTTCATAAGAAGTCTCACTAACCAGATTCAATTTTTTGCCACTATCCGGCCTGGTTTTCCATTCAAAAGCAAAAAAGATCACAGCAAGAACCAGAACCAAACCAATCTGAATGAATATTCCCCTATTCCTTTCAAGATCAGCTTTTGATGTTTTCTTAATTTCCATAGCCTTTTTATTTTGCGGGTTTAAAGTTACTAAATTATTAATGTATTTTCAAAAGTTTTTACCCTCTTAATTTTATAGTAAATCACTTTATAATACAAAAATAAGAGTTATAAAAGATCTTTATTCTTATAAATTTACAACAAAAATTGAACCAAACAACAGTAATTATTTATAATAGTTTTTTAAAAGATGATGCCGGACATGATTACTCCCCTGAATTGACAAACTCATATCTGGTGTTTGATATATTATCAAAAATAAATTAATTTTATCCCTTCTTTTTGATATCATTTTTATTTCATTAAGCAGTAATTTACGTTCTTTTCATAAGCGGGGATATAGCTCAGATGGCTAGAGCGTTTGACTGGCAGTCAAGAGGTCAGGGGTTCGATTCCCCTTATCTCCACTATTAATTATAATTAACGCCTGTTTATCAATAATATACAGGCGTTATTATTTTATAACATTATTTACATACAGTTTTCAGGAGGATGACATTTATATCGGAAGGATTGCCGAAAGCGCTCACCATTAAATATTGCACCTTGGGAACTATTATTTTCTGACAATTAAAACAAAAATTAAATGTAACTTATAAAACAAGCTTTTAAAGTTTATGGTAACTCATTTAAATGGAATTTCAATGATCCGCTTGTCCTTTTATGGAATATTTCCTCAATTTTTCTTTTTTAACCAAGAAACTTTCATAATTCCCATTTATAGGAATTGTATTTTTGCCTTGCCCGATTATAGCACCAGTCAGTACTCCTGGAACCATACCTACTTTTGCACCCCAAGGCCCTAGTTCTTCTATAGCCATGAAACCACGATCCTCAGGTTGACTATATCCAAGATATCCTCCTATAACAGCTCCAGTAACTCCACCTATCAACATTCCTTTTATTATTTTGTATTTTCTGCGTATTTGAACGCTGTCAATATTGTCAAATTCAATTTCAGAAACTTCAAACCGGCCTCTCTTATAATCTGATTTTTTTACAGAATTTGAAACTACGACTGAAGAATCTTTTATTTCATATAACACTCCTTTTACCAGGAAAGGTTCACCTCTCAAATATAACGCACCTTTTATCAAGAAAGGTTCATCCTTCAAATGGATCCATGTTTCATAGATTTTCTGCGCATCTGTTGAGAAAGAACAACAAACTGTAATAATGATAATATACAGAAGTGTTTTCAATATAATGGAATCAGCTAATTATTTATTAAAGTTACTACAACCTGAAAGATTTGTCAACCTTTTGCATAAAATTAACGAATGAACTATGTACAATTCAGCAATTGTCCAGTATTAGGGTATATGTTCTTAGCAGATGTCTGCCATCACTCAGGACTATTATGCTGAAATAGCACCTAAATATCCAGTAAACGTCAGGTAAAATAGTACAGAATAACTCCTCTGCTATTTGTTTCTTCAGTTAGGGAAGAAAAATAAGGAAGAGTGTTCCAGATTAGTTATTAATTATCTGTTCTTTTCAGTAAAAGAATGATCTTCAATGCTTCATCTGCATGACGCTGAACCTGAGTCTGTGAATCAAAGATATAAACCACTTTACCCGAACGGTCAGTGACATAAGTAACACGCCCGGGAATTAATCCGAAAAGGCTGGATGGGACCCCGAATAATTTTCTTACAACATCATTCTGATCACTTAAGAGTGTATAGTTCAGCCTGTTTTCCTCTGCAAATTTTTTATGACTTTCCGCTGATTGTCCGCTGATACCTATAACAACTGCTTCAGCTTCATCAAAGACATCAATAAGGTCACGAAAATAACAGGCTTCTCTTGTACAACTCAAACTGCCATCCTGCGGATAAAAAAAGATCACCAGTTTCTTCTTTCCCAGGTATGTGCTGATATCAAACATATTACCATCCTGATCAGGAAGTGAAAAAGCGGGTATCATGTCTCCGATCTGGATTGGTTTCATAAGATCTGGTTGTTTAATTTCAAAAATAATCAATTAATCAAAGACTTATAATAACTCCTACAGAAGCATAATGGAACAAAGCAAAATTATATACTTCATCGTTATCTGCCCCTCCTTCAAGAATACGATATCCGGCCTTAAATCCAATCCGATCCGTTAACTGATACATGCCAGCTACAAGTACATCTTCAGCTCTGCCTTGTTTTGCCGCAAGCGCATCTCCGTCAATCAGAATACCAAATTTTTCATTCAGCGACCATAAAATATGGAAATTTATTAAGGGTACAAATCCAACATTGACCTTATTATCTGTCAGTCCATCAGAGGACAGAACAATCTTTGCATCCCTGATCTTCGCAGTTATGCCCAGACCAAAATCAAGCTTTCGTGTGTTTAAAATTCTGTAACGATATGTTAACCTGTAAGAATTAAACTTATAGGTGCCTTCCAGCTTGGTATTTGCCGGGAATAATACTTCTTCAAAAGAAATATCACCTGGGACCCGGCCTTCTGATTTTATTTCCAGCGGACTATACAATAATGAAAGAGTATGACGTGTATTAAATGTATAATTTAACCTTACGCGGTAAAAGATCTTTGTAGCCGGATCCAGATCATTTTTCATTGAAAACAAGGTTCCCTGATCACCGGGAATACGAACGTCATTATAACCTGTGCCTACAATACCTGTTTCGAGATCAATAACAGCCTGTGCACTGAGTAACCCCGATCTGAATATGATCATAATGACAATAAAAAACGGAAAACGAAATATTCTCTTTTTCATAAAATTGATTATAATTATTAATATTTACACCAGGTATTAAACCATTAAATCAGGAAAATGTTTAACTTCTTCCTGATTTTCCAGGAAAAATCTTTTTTCAGATAACTAAAATACCAGGATTTTGATGATAAAATTGAATTGAACACTAAATAATTATGTTTATGTGATTTTCCTTATCATAATCTTTAAAATAATCTAATGAAAGTGGAGCTCATTAAAACTGTAATCCGGCTTTTTAACATGTAGAGTTGTGAACATTTGTGCAGATTAGATAAATTAATATTTATGATGGTAACTTAATTGGAGTCAAGATAGATATCATTTATTAAATTTGAACATAATCAAGTATATATTTGTTAACGTTTACAATTAGAATAATAATTCAAAATAGATGCTAACTTAAAGGATTAATTTTAATATTATTTATTATTTTTACTGCTGTTTTTTAACCAATACTCAATTAAATCTTAAGTTAAAATGAAAAATAAACTGGCTGTTGCTATAATTTCAGTTCTTATATTTAGTATTTCAGGACTGACTTCGTGTAAGAACAGATCTGAGAAATTGAAACAGAAAAAGATAGAGTTGGAAGAAGTTCAAACCATTAAAGATGAGATTAAAAGAAATGTTTATCCGATCCCTACCTCAGCTGAAGTGATTAAAATGCTGTCGGACCTGGGAGTTGATTACATAGTTGATATCTCGAACCCTCCTGAAAATGTCAAAAAATATTTCACCAGTACAAAACAGGCAACTAATCTTGGTGCATATGGAGCGGATCTGAGTTATGCTACACTTTATGACAACCAGCAGGAAATCCTGAACTATCTGAATGCCATCAGATCTTTGTCAAATGAGTTGAATATGTCAGAAATCTATGATGAATCTCTTTATGAAAAAATCAAAGACAATGTTGATAACAAAGATTCGCTTGTAAATATACTCACCACTGTTTTCAACAGCACATATGCCCATTTAAGCGAGAATGACCAGCAAGCCCTGGCACTGCTTGTTGTAGGCGGAGCCTGGGTTGAAGGAATGTATCTTACCACTCATGTATCTGAAGCAGCTTATCATATTGCAGGTATTTCAGGAGTTTTACTCAAGCAAAAAGAATCATTTGAGCGTTATCTTGAAATTACCCAGAATTATACCGATGATCCGGGTTTGAACGAGTTCATTAAATCCCTTGACCCGATCAAAAATGTTTATGCTGGACTCAGTACAAGCCTCACACAGCAAAATATCACTGACATTGCTCAAGCCATCACGGAGATAAGAAATAAAATAGTTTCATAATTTTTCATGATAAAAAGACCGCAAAAGTATACATTTGCGGTCTTTTTTTACCTGTGTGTTTATGAGGGAATCTGTATTACTTGCATTAATACACATCTTTGCTATCATTTCAACGGTTAATCCTGCAGGTATTTCATCAAGAGGTAAAAAGATCATTCGTAATTATCTCAGAAAATATCTAAATCCAGAACTGGAAGAAGAATACTATGCGCTTTTTGAAAATGATATTAAGTTTTATTCCATTGAGCTTGAAAACATGGATAAAGCTAAACTCTCTGATCAGGATTCTCTTATATCATTTCAAATCACCAATATTTGCAGGCAGATAAGAAAAGGACTGTTTCTCGAAGAGAGAATGATTGTTTTTCTGCAGCTGTTGGAATACATATCTGAAGATGGAATGATCTCGGAACAGGAGAAAATAATCATTGATATCGTCGCAAAGACTTTCAATATCCCGAAAAAGGAGTATGAGAATGCCCTTGCTTTTATGATTGGCAGGACCTATGACGAGCTTTCCCCTGATTGTATGCTGATAATTGAAAGTGATAAACCCGAGCTTTGGGCCCAAAAAGAATTCATTAATTATGATAAGTGGCAACATATCAGAATTAAAGGATTCGAGGGGAATCTTTTTATTCTTCATATTGAAAGTACAGGATCACTTATAATGATCTATGATGGTAAAATGAACCTTCATATTAAAGGACTTGATATTTTCCCATGCAGGCCATATTTTCTTGAAAGAGGAGTAAATATTAAAGGGCAGGGCATTGAACCTATTTACTATTCAAAAATCTATAAGAAGTTTGTCTCCAGTAAGTTTCCTGAAACAATTTACTTTGAAGGACACAACATAGAATTTATTTTCCGGAATTCAGATAATGGGATACATGACATGAGTTTCAGAATTGAATCAGGAAACCTGGTTGGATTAATGGGGGGAAGCGGAGCAGGAAAGACCACGCTAATAAATATCCTGAATGGCAAGATCAAACCTTCTACTGGTAATCTGTATATCAACGGCTATGATATTCATGCTGATTCCGAAAAACTTAACGGATTGATAGGGTTTGTCCCCCAGGATGACATGCTGATTGAAGAATTGACTGTTTATCAGAACCTTTATTTCAACGCTCGTTTATGTTTTGGTGACTATGATAAGGAACAGCTTAATGTAGTCGTGGAAAAGGTTCTTTACGACCTGGATCTTTATGAAATAAAAGATCTTCAGGTTGGCGATCCCCTTAATAAGAAAATCAGCGGAGGCCAGCGTAAAAGATTAAATATCGGTCTTGAGCTGATGCGTGAACCAGTAGTCCTTTTTATTGATGAACCCACTTCAGGTCTCTCGTCACTCGATTCAGAAAAAATGATGTTTTTGCTGAAAAAACAGGCCTTAAGGGGGAAACTGGTTTTTGCAATCGTCCATCAGCCATCTTCTTCAATCCTGAGAATGTTTGACAGACTCTGGATCCTTGATAAAGGAGGGTATATGATCTACGACGAGGATCCCGTTGAAACCCTGGTTTATTTTAAAACTGAAACATCACAGGTCAATGCAGCGGAAAGCGAGTGTCCGAATTGCGGTAATATAGAGACTGACGATATTTTAAATATCATAGAAGCAAAGGTGATTGATAATTCGGGGCACGAAGGAAAGGAACGACAGGTCAGCCCAGTGGAATGGTACGAAAAATACAAGAAAAAAATGATGCCTGTCCTTAAAGAGAGGCCTGAAAAATTATACATCCCTCCAAGCGATTTCAGAGTTCCAAAAAAGAGTGAACAGGTTAAGACTTTTATTAAAAGAAATATCACTCAGAAACTGGCTGATAGACAATATATGACCATTAATCTTCTCGAAGCTCCACTTCTGGCTTTAATTCTTAGTTTCATTTCAAAGTACAGTGAGAATAAAACATATGTTTTTGCCGAAAACCAGAATTATCATATCTTTCTGTTTATGGCTGTTATTGTTGCACTTTTTATCGGACTTACAGTCAGCGCCTGGGAAATATTCCGTGACCGTAAAATACTTGAGAGAGAAAAGTATCTTAATATCAGCAGAGAAAGTTATTTGCTATCTAAAATCACTTTTCTGTTTGGATTATCTGCACTACAATCATTAGCCTTTGTCCTGGTTTCAAATTATCTTCTTGAAATCAAGGGGATGCTTTTGCAACAATGGATGATCCTGTTTTCAACAGCATGCTTTGGAAATCTGCTGGGATTGAATGTTTCATCAGGGATGAAAACCGCCGATAGCATTTATATCCTTATTCCCCTTCTTCTTGTACCAATGCTTATCCTGGGAGGGGCAATGATACGCTTTGATGATCTGCATAAATCTATGACCAACAAGATATATGTCCCGATGATCGGAGATGCTATGGTTACCCGGTGGGCATATGAAGCAATCATGGTTGAAAATTTTAAAAATAACGAATTTGAAAAGCCTTTTTTTAAGTACGACATGGAGATAAGTCTGAACAGCTGGAAAGCTTCTTTCCTTATTCCGGCTCTTAAGGTAAAAGTTGAGGAATGCCGGGCAGTAGGAAAAAATCAGATTTACCGTGAACATTCAGAAAGGAATATAAAAAAAATAAAATATCACATAAATGAACTTTATGAAACTTCAGGTATAAAACCCGGAGACTGGTTCAATGACCTGGATTACAACAAATTCAACGATAGTACTGCATATAATTCAAAGTCATTTCTTGACAGTTTAATGACTTACATCAGAATTAAAACCAGAACCCTTACCTTGCAACGCGATTCGCTTTATAAAAATTTGGAAGAACTTATGGGCACAGATCAGTTTATCAGATTCAGAGATATGAATTATAATAAAAACCTCGCTAATGTAGTTCTTAACCGTTTTAATACCCTTAAAATATATGATTCGGATAAGAAGCTGGTCCAGAAGGCAGATCCAATTTTCATGAAACCAGACTCAAAATATGGGAGAGCACATTTTTATGCGCCATACAAACAAGTCGGCAACTTTAAAATCGATACCCTGTTCTTTAATACTTTCGCTATCTGGATTATGATAGTATTCCTTTTCGTCACATTATATTATGATGTTCTGAAACACTTCATCATCTTTCTTGAGAACCTTAATATACCTGTCGGGGGAACATTCAGAAAAGAACTATTGCGGATTTGATCATATTATTAAATTATTTCCAGGCATCTTTCATTTTTTTATCCCCGGATTATCAAAATGAGTAAGAAACTTTTGTAAAAGATTATAATACAGTGCAATATATAATAAAATGGATACTGTCCACAATACTATAATATTGAACCAGTAGGTGTCAATCTTCAGATTACTAATCAGTTTGTAAGGCGCATAAAAATGTGCCCTTCCGCATTTCGACAGAGGTCGCTTAAAAACAGGTTCATATTTCTGGATAATCCTTGAATCGGTTTCAAATATCTGATTAAATGTTTTTCTGTTAAGAACAAGATCTGCGAGACTGTTGTTATGATAATGGTTTTGCAGATATTCAAGTTTTTCCTTGCCATATATCGCTTCAATTTTTTCAATAATTGAATCTTTCTTAATTTTTTCATTATCACTAAACTGACGGAATTTTGCTTTCAGGCTGTCAAGGAACAGATTTATATTATCTCCTGTTAAATCGTTAAATCCAGTATAGTTTATATCGTTGTACCAGGTTCCGGGCTTTAAACCTGCAATCGTGGACAGTTTATTTATATAATATCTTAATTTTTTTAAATTATTCTCCGAATGTTCACGGTAAACCTGATTTTTTCCTGCTAACCTGCATTCCTGAACTTTATCCTTAAGATTAGGAATAAGAAATGAGGCATACCAGTGATTCTGACTTTTCTCCATATCAAATACAAAAAAATTCCTTTCATATTTGTTGTTTTTAAATTGTTCAACAGCCAGTGCCTCAAATGACCACCGGGCTGGCATCAGATCACCTATTACAGGTACAAATTCATAAGAAGATAGCTTATTCTTATGGAGCTTGTCGAAATTCACAAGGACTCCGCTGAACAATAACTGGGGTATAATAATAAAGGGTATAAGTATATAAATGGTAATAATGGAATTGAAGGTCGATGAAATTATTAATCCTATGAGATTAGCCAGGCAGGAGGTTGTGAATAATACTATCCAGTAGGTAAATGTCATTCCCCTGATTTCAAGAATTAAATTACCTATGAAAATAAAAGAGATGGACTGAATGGCTGAAATCAGGAACATCATTAAAATTTTGGAATTTATGTAACTAAACCAGCTGAGGTTAAGAAATGACTCTCTTTTCAGGACCTTCCTGTCCCTGACAATTTCCTCGGCACTGATTATCAGACCAAGGAACATGGAAGTGATAACACACATGAACATGTATGCCGGAATATTCTCATTTTCACTGAAAATATAGTATGCTCCGGCGATATCCCTTGTAAAATAAGCCAACAGTAAAGCAAGAAGAGGAGCACCAAGCAAACTTATCAAAATATATTGCCGGTCAGCCAGTTTGGACAGGAGATCGCGGGTAAAGAAAATTACAGATTGCTTTAAAAGTCCAGGGATGCTGTAATATTTATCTGGTAAACTTTCCCTTGCAGGATGGATATTTTGTTTCTTTTTGCCGGTTTTTTCTTGAAATTTTTCGGCCCATTCCTGTGGGCTGACCTTCCTGATCCGGGTTGGTTTCCCATGTTCGTTAACAATTTTTGCTTCAACTATCTGAAGTAGCTGATCGGTATTAACGTTTCCACAATTTATACATTGATCCTCCATTGCGTTGGCATGCTGGGCCATGGTTCTAAAATAAATAACTGCCTCTGTCGGATTTCCATAAAAGATCATGTAACCGCCTCTGTCAATAATCACGATTTTGTCAAACATCTTGTATATATCGGAAGCAGGCTGATGGATATTTATAATTACCAGCTTCCCCCTGTAGGCTTGTTCCTTCAGCAGGTTCATAACAGTCTCCGAATCAACCGACGAAAGTCCCGATGTAGGCTCATCCACAAAAAGTACAGCAGGTTCACGTATAAGCTCCAGGGCAATATTCAGCCTTTTACGCTGCCCTCCGCTAATTACTTTATCAAGGGGATTCCCTACCTTAAGGTCCTTTATTTCTTGCAGGTCCAGATCAGTCAATGTCTTGTCAATTACTTCAGCCAGCTTGTCTTCACTGAGATTATCAAGACACATCCTTGCATTAAAATACAGATTCTGGTAAACGGTAAGGTCTTCAATTAAAAGATCATCCTGTGGCACCAATCCGATAACTCCCATAAGGTATCCCTTATCCTTTTCATCATAGAGATCATATCCGTTTATAAGTACGGTTCCTGTCTGAGGCCTGGTTATACCGCTTAGCACATTTATAAGGGTGGTTTTGCCAACACCGCTTCCTCCCATGATACCAACCAGCTTTCCCGACTCTTCATGAAGTGTAAGTTCATGGATCCCAATATCACTGTTGCTGAATCTGTAACTGATATCGATTACATCCAGGGACACTTTTTGTTTAAAGGCTTCTTCGGTAAAGACACCAGCAATATCATTGAAATAAATTGTCTTAATCCCCGATCCCCGAATAGATGATCCGCGTTCAAAAACATACGTCTGATCATGAAATATATTCTGACCATTAAGAAAAAGATCTTCATCTCCTGTATAACGCAGCAACAAAGTATTGGTGCTTACAATATTCAGAAACCAGATCCTGCCCTCAAGGTTTTCAATAGAAAGATGCTTTACATCCTTCAGTTCAGATCCTGTAGTTTTATCAATAACCAGTGCTTTGCTTTTCTCAGGAATATCAACAGCATTATGCAGAATAAAGCTTTTCATATTTTTGAATTCCGGAGCCGGTATATTAAATGCTGTGGATACCGTTTCAATGAATTCAAGTCCGTTTTCAGTTATTTCCGAACTGAATGAAATGAAATCCATCAGCTGAACAATGACATATACCTTCTGTTTCTGCCGGAGCTCTTCATTTATCTTTTCACAGATCGCTAAAATCCTCATTGCATTCAGCGAAGTGCGTTTCCTTTCTTTGATGCTTCCCCTAGCAATGTTTTCAGGATGGAATTGTGCAAGATACTCATCAAACATGGCCATATACTTAATGACCCATTCTTTATTCAGTTGACGCAGCAGGAATGACCGCACTATATCCTTGCTCCTGCCAGAAATTACCGCCTCATCGTAAATATCAGTTATTAAAGCAAAAAGTTGAATCAAGGCTTTTAATATTGGTTCACTCATCGGTTAAGATTATTATGGATTATTAAATATTTATAACCTCGTGTCATTTTCTGTCAGGTACGAAGTGTGAAATGAAAAATACCGATGCAATTATTACTGATTCATCAGATAGTAATAAAAACGTATCTTTGCTTTAACTAATCAAGTTAATAAAAATAATGAATCCGTGGAAATATTTAATGTAAGGACCTGGCAAGGATTAACTTATTTACTTATAGTCTTATCAGTTCCGGATACCAGAGTATAATGTTCATCATATGTCATCATCAGAAACAATACTTGAGTATCAGGGTCATGTGGATCTAAGAATTATTGAATCACTTTTACGCAAATTAAAGCAGTCCAAAGGATATACAGATCTTGATACAACAACCGGAAGAAGGCTATACGCTTTAGTTGTTGAATGTCTTGAAAACATTGCAAAAAACTCGGTAATCCTGCCATCAGATAATAAAAAAATACAGCCATATATCACTGTCACCAATGAAAATAATCAGGTTATCATTCTTGCAGGCAATAGTGTAAATAAGCACATAATTGATAAAGTATCCCGGATGCTTGATTATGTTAATCAACTGGATGAGGTGGCATTGAGAACTTTTTATGAACATAAAATAAGTATGGAAACAGTGCCTGAAGAGAATGGTGCGGGACTTGGATTCATAACCATGAGAATAAAGTCGGGCAATAAAATTGGTTACAGTTTTACAGATCTCAATAAAGAGATTGCTTATTTCCGTATACAGATTCCCATAAATAAATATACCATGAGAAAACTGATTATTGAAAAGACCTCGAATTCGCCGAAGGTAGTTCTTGATCCTGACACCAGTTCTTTCAAAATTACAGGTGAATCCAGGCCTCCTGATGTTACTGCTTTTTATACCGAGATCCTCAACTGGTTCGATGATTATACCTCATATCTTGAGAAATCGCGGAAAAGTATGGCACCTGTTGCTTTTGACTTAGATTTTGAATATTTTAATTCATCATCCGCAAAATATCTTCTCGATTTTTGTAAACAGATAGCATCGACACGTTCAAAAGGACTGGATATTTCCGTAAGATGGCATTATGAAAAGGATGATATCGACATGCTTCAGGCTGGGAAGGAGATGTCGAGGATCGTGAAATTTCCTTTTGAATACATTCAAAAAGACAAAGTGTAAAGTACATTATATATCTTAACAAATTGCAGAAAAATAATCATTTATGCCTGCACACTCCACACAAAATGAAATCTTAAAATGGACAGGGATCATTTATGATCCGGAAAATGAATTAATTAAGGATATTTCCCTTAGCTGGAATAAGTACCGGAAAATTTTTATTGATAAGATCGCCGGATATCTGTATGAAGATATGCGGAGAGCCAGGGTGCTTATCACAGCGCCCTTTACTTTCAATAAAGTCTTTGACAGGCTTACCCGTGATGAAAAAGCCATCTGGCATGAATATGCTTCAGCAATTCCGGAGAAACTCAAATCATTACATCTGTTCATACGACCCTGGAAAGATTTTTGCAGGACATGCATACTAACCGACGAAGAGATTGAAAAGCTTGCCCTGCTGGATCATGAAAACTTTTTCGGGAAACCGGCCTTGACCGGATCAAAGTACGCCAAAACAGACCCTCCCACACAGGTATCTTTTAAGAACTTACCGGGAGCCAGGAAATGGTTCTTCAAGGAGCTTAATTATCTGATCCCACCCCAGCTTAAAAAGATCGGCTATGAGATAATCAGACTTGAAGAGGCCGCTGAGATCGACATAAAGATGATCAGGAAACTTGCCAGGGCAGTACATTCAAGATATTTGCAGAAAATGAGAAACCTTAACTCAGAGGCTGATAAGGACCTGAATGTCTCCATGTTCCATTATCCCGGTGATCCCGGTAACCAGTACCTTACAGACTTCGGGAATTTACCTGATGAGATCATTTATTCTAATCTGGATAATGCTTATCATATCCCAACTAAGCTATTATCAATTGGGTACAAGATCAGACCTGTTCAAAAGGGCTATAAGTCAGTGACCCTTCACCTGGATGATGATGAAATTGAAACCATGTCCCGGGTTGAACATATCAGGTGGAGCTGGGATAAAAGATTAAACGGATGGATCTATGGCAGTATTAAAGACAATGCAAATAAAATACATCCGGGTTTACTACCCTTTGAGGACTTGCCTGAATCCGAAAAAGAAAAGGACCGCGAGCTGGTAAGGTTAATCCCTGCCTTATTGCAGGATATTGACTGCGAAGCTTATCCGATCAGCCCAGACCGTATAAAAAAACTTTCCTATGCCATTAAACCTCAAAGCAGTATACATAAATTATTAAATGAAACCCGCGAACTGAATGATGAAATCGGTGAGCTGGCATCTGCTTCCCCGGTAATAAAGGAAAAGATGAACATCATTAACAGGAAAATTGAAGAAACAATCAATGAAGTCAAAGGTAATTATCTATATGCCCAGCATATTCAGGACACATTTTTACCCGATGGACTCTATGTCAGGGAATGCTTTCCTAAAAGTTTTGTTTTGTTTAAGCCAAAGGATATAGTCAGCGGTGATTTTTATTTCTTTAGTAAACATGACCATTTGCTGATCTTTGCAGCGGTTGATTGTACCGGGCACGGGATTCCCGGCGCACTTCTGAGTACAATAGGGTATGGGACCCTCGATCAGGCCGTAAATGAATTAAAGCTGACAGAACCTTGCGAGATCCTGTACCATTTATATTCCCGGATACACAGGTTCCTGCGCCGTGATGAAGACGGGACCGGTCTGTCGGATGACATGGATATTATTTTCTGTACGCTGGATTTAAAAACCAATACCCTGAATTATTCAGGGGTCGGCAATCCTCTATACCACATTACCGGAGGTGAGCTGATTGAATACAAACCTCAAAGTTCCAGGGAAAACTGTAGTGAAATGGAAGAGTGCCCTTTCACTTCAGAAAGGATCCTTCTGAATACAGGTGATACAATATATTTATTTTCAGATGGTTACGCGGATCAGTTTGGCGGGAAATATCATAAGAGATACCAGAGTAAACGGTTTAAGGACTTCCTGCTAAGTATACAGGAAAATTCAATGCCTGAACAGTGTGACAGGTTATATGAGGAAATCGAGCAGTGGAGGGAAGAAAATGATGAAGATCAGACTGATGATATACTCGTCATAGGGATCAGGATTTGAAAATGTACCAATGTATCAATGTACCAATGTATCAATGTACCAATGTTCGTGAGCAACAGGTTTTGCGAGCCCGCCCGGATGACTCCGTTCGGACGGGCCTGCCCGACTGAAGGTCGCGGTTTAACATTCATCAGTTGTCAGTGTTGTCTTTTACTTCCGGTCATGACGACATTACAACATTATGGCGCCATGAACATTGACTCCAGACTGTAAATTCTTACCTCCATGAAACTGATGTATCAAAATAAGTCACATGTTAGGGTGGTGAAGTGTGGACGGCCGTCACCTTTATAATAATATATTAATTCAATTAAGCCACCAGAGATTTCTATATTCGGATTATAACTTAAACATACAATTACTGTTTCTTGAAGCCAACACTGGGTATATAAATCAAATTTTTGCTTTTAGTCTGACTTTAGCTTAACTTTGATATACATCAAATAGTCTCCAGATGTCAAGCATCATTCCCGGTTACGAATACGACATCTTCATCAGCTACCGCCAGAAAGACAACAAATATGACGGATGGGTGACTGAATTTGTGGATAACCTGAAACGTGAACTTGACTCAATGTTCAAAGATGATGTCACCGTATATTTCGACATTAATCCCAGTGATTATCTCCTGGAGTCTCATGACGTCAATGAATCTTTGAAAGAAAAACTGAAGTGCCTTGTCTTTATTCCCATTATTTCAAGAACATATTGTGATCCGAAAGCCTTTGCCTGGGAACATGAATTCAAGGCATTTATTGAAGAGGCTTCCCATGATCATTTCGGATTAAAGATAAAACTTCCAGGCGGTAATGTTGCAAACAGGGTGCTCCCCATACGGATTCATGATCTTGATAATGCTGATATTAAACTATTTGAATCGGAAGTTGGCGGAGTTATGAGATCCATTGATTTTGTTTATAAGGAAACCGGAGTAAACCGCCAGCTTCGGGCAAAAGATGATGATCTGATCAGGAATCCCGGCCAGATCCTATACCGTGACCAGATAAATAAGGTTGCACTGGCTGTCAGAGATATTATTGAAAGCATGAAGTTACCAGTTTCTACCGAACAGGAGAGGAAAAAAGAAAGTAAAGCTAAAGAACCATCTGAGGAAGAATTAACTATACCAAAACCGGAAAGTCCTGTAAAGAAAGCTCAACCGGAAAAAGAAAAAAGAATTCATCTCTTAAGAAAACCAGGGATATTAATCCCTTTGATCCTGGGGATTGTCACTGTTCTTGGATTATCAATATATCTCCTTTATCATCATTCAAAAGTCAAATGGGCGAAAGAAAAGGCTTTGCCGGAGATTGAACAATACGCAAATGACTTTAATATGTCTGCTGCTTTTAATTTGATCCACAAGTCTGAAAAATATCTTTCAAAAGATCCCGGATTCCAGGAAATGTCTTCCTGGGTCGTAAAGAAGCTGACCGTAATAACAGATCCTCCCGATGCAGATGTATATGTCAGAGACTATTCAGATTTGGAAGGGGAATGGGAAAAACTCGGAACAACGCCTATAGACAGTATGAAAGTGCCTAATTTTACTTTCTACAGGGTGAAAATTGAGAAAACCGGATATGATGATGTGCACGCAGTTGCATCAACCATGGCTGACACATTATTCAGAAAACTATTTAAAATGGGGGAAATACCTCAGGATATGGTATATGTGGATGGATATTGGGATGAAGTTGAAGATGTTTTTAAAAAAGAGAACGGGTTTTTTATAGACCGGTATGAAGTCACCAATAAACAATACAAAGAGTTTGTGGACAGAGGCGGATACAGAAATCAGGAGTACTGGAAAAATGAATTTATCAGGAATGGCAAAAAGCTGAGCTGGGAAGAAGCGATGTCGGGATTCATCGATAAAACCGGAAGACCCGGACCTTCAACCTGGGAAGCAGGTGATTTTCCTACCGGACAGGATGATTACCCGGTTTCAGGCCTGAGCTGGTATGAAGCGGCAGCTTATGCGGAATTTGCAGGAAAAGTGCTTCCAACAGGTGACCATTGGGACAGCGGAGCAGGATTTCACGTTTCAAGTATGTATACTTACTTTGGTGTTAAATTATATCCCTTAAGTAATTTAAATGGCAAAGGCCCGGAGCCGGTAGGGAAAAATCAGGGTATGACAAGTTTCGGTGCTTATGATATGGCAGGGAATGTCAGGGAATGGTGCTGGAATGAGACAGGGATCGGCCGTATTATTTCAGGAGCCGCATATGATGATGTCAGTTATCAGTATACAACATGGAGCCAGCTTCCTCCTTTCGACCGGTCTCCTCAAAACGGATTCAGGTGCGCCAGATATATTGAGAAGGAAAAGATCCCTGAAAGTGCATTTCGCCGTATTGATTTTGGGTTTCCCGAACGAGATTATTCACATGAGGTTCCGGTATCAGATGATATTTTTAATGTGTATAAAAACCAGTTTCGTTACGACAGCACTGCTCTGGACGCAGTTATTGAAGAAAGGGATGAAGAGCACAATAACTGGATCGTAGAAAAGATAACTTTTAATGCCGCCTATGAGAATGATAGGATGATTGCATATCTGTACCTGCCGAAAAATTCATCACCTCCTTATCAAACTCTTGTTTTTTACCCGGGATCCTATGCTGTAACCGAAAAAGATTTGAAAAGTAGCCGAAACTCAACCTGGTTTATAGATTATGTCTTGAAAAGCGGCCGTGCAGTGATATATCCTGTCTATTTCAGGACCTATGAAAGAAATGACGGACAGACAATGCATTGGAGAAGCCAAAGTCATCAGTACACTGAAATTTTGATCAGGTGGGTAAAAGATTTCAGCAGGTCGATCGATTATCTGGAAACCCGTCCCGATATTGATGAAACGAAAATCGGATTCTACGGGCACAGCTGGGGTGGAATTCTGGGAGGTATTATTCCTGCAGTAGAAGAACGTCTTAAAGTGAATATCCTGATCGTTGGCGGATTTGGTGGAGGAAGGGCTTTACCTGAGGCTGATGGTATAAATTATGTTTCAAGAATAAAAATCCCCACACTTATGTTAAATGGGAAATATGATACCAGGTTTCCTTATCACACGGATGTCATGCCCTTCTTTGATCATCTCGGTACTCCAGCTTCTGACAAACGGCTTTGCGTTTATGATACGGAACATTATGTCTCAAAAAGCGATATGATAAAGGAAGTATTAAGCTGGCTCGATAAATATTTCGGGCCTGTGAACTATTTGCAGAACAAATAAATAATGGAAGGCCTCATCCTTGGATACGAATATGACCTCCTCATCAACTGTTTCTTTTAGTTTTAAAGATTGAGCCCCTTCCGAAAAGTAATTATTTTGGCACCAAAACAACAAGACACCAAAATTTATAAAACAAAGATAATCAAATTGATATCTTTTGTGAGATTTTGTGATTTGGTGATTTGGTGGCATTTCCTTTTTTTAACTTTTCGGATCAGGCTCAAGATTTAATACATAAATCCAAACATCCATAACGGGATTTTATCCTGCATGAAACTGCAGGGTTCATTCCTTGTAAAATATATCCAGTAACGCAACTTTATCTTTAAAATCTATTTTTCGGATTTTGATCCTTAAAATATCCTTTCCGGTCAGCTCTGAAATATCCTGTAATATTCTTTGTTTTTCCGCTGATGTAAGCAATTCTAGGTTCTTGTAAATAATTGAATGTGTTGTGATATTGTTATTAATGGAAAACCTTTCAAGGATAATAATCGAGATGATTATTATTATATTGAAGATTATAACTCCCAGTACGGGGAATCCTACCACCTTTACCGCGTTAATCAGGGAAATGCCAATAACTGTAAAGATATAGGACATATCCTTCAGACTGAAATTCCTTGTTCTGAACCTGAGGATCGCGAATATGGCAAATAAGCCAAAACCAAATGAGAACTGCATTAAAATATTAGTATTCAGCATCGAGGTAAGAAAGAAGACCATGATGCCCATTAAGAAAAAGGTGAATGCGAACTTTTCCTTCTTGGTGTACCTGAAATAAACACCCCGGATAAGAATTATAAGGAATACCATGTTTAAAACAAACCTAAACATGGTACCATAAAAGTCGGGGTGATTCAAATTAAAAAAGTTATCAGACATAATTTTTGTATTTAGGATTAAAAATTCTTGCAGCTGTTCATAAAAATGTCAATCAAACGCGATTTCCGGGTAAGATCGTTGAAGAATTCATCAATATATCCAGTCATTTCCTTTTTCTCTCTCCTGTCTAAATAAGGGAATTCATCGATTACTCTGTAAAACTCATCCTTTTTTTCGATGAATATCTCCAGGTCTTTCTGGTAAACTTCCCTACTCCTGCATATACCCACAAACATACGTTCCCGAATGGACTGGATCCCAACATTTTCGGCAGGAACAGCATAAGTGGCATTCACAAGACCCGTCCAGTCAAAATCATACGGGACTGCAATAGCGCGGCCTTCTGGGTCAAGAACCAGAGGTTTGATTATTTTAATGTTATGCTGTCCGGGCACACCCCAATCATAATTCCCAATCATATAATTGAATATGGCAAGCCTGTCCATTAGGTAAGGAAAAATGTCCTTCTGTGTAAGACCAAGCGATTTAACCTCAACAGTGTTTGTCCTGGCCGTTAACATATCCAGAGGCTCAATTAAAATCCCGTACTGACTGATCGGCTTTCTTTTCCTTTCGGTATCTATATAGATAACTTTCAGCAATCTAACCCTGAAACAGGTATCCGTGAGAACATTAAACAGCTTATAAATAAGGTATTCGCGTAGAATGTAATTACTGTTATCTGTTCCCGACTGACATTGAGTGACCAGTTTTATTTTCGAAATCATATTCAGATCTTCGTAGCCGAAATCCACTTTTTTGAAGTTCAGTACTATGGGAGCAAAATAACAGTTCAGATGTCTGTACTCCCCGCGTGTCTTCAATCTTATATTTTCATTAATGGAATCGGTCCCGTTTACCGGAAAGCTTATGTTAGCCTTCAGATAATCTTTCTTTGGCTTTGTCCTCAGGTAAGTGGAGAGGTCAAAACGCAATATGATTTCAAGAAGATCCTCGTTCTCAAAAAGACCAAAATTCTTATCTGAATTATCCGGAATATCCGTAGGGACTAAAGTACTGTCATTTTGCGCTGCCGTGGATGAAACAAGAAATGCAATCAGAAATATTTGGAAGAATATTTTAATCATATTAATAAAAAATATGAAATATGAATTATTAAAATTATGCCTTGTTTAAATATTCCCCACTTACAAATTTAATGATCAATTTTACGGTATCGGAGACAGAATTCCTGTGATGGTAAGAAATATTTCATTCCCGGCGTATCTCATCTTTAATACGCTGAATATGCCCGCGTCCAAGTCCCTTTACTTCACAGCCAAGCTGAAAATAACGACGGATTTTTGTATCTGATAAGATCCCAAAACAATCAATGATGGCAGCAGGCTGACCTATTTTCTTTACCACCTCTTCAGGATCCAGGTTAAGATATGCCTTATGTGGCACGGCAAGTATGATGGCTTCAGCATTTTTTAATGCTTTATTCAGATCCTGTTCAATGCAGATCTCCTTTAATTTTTCCTGGTTACGGAAGAATCGCGCCTTACTTTGCCCCACTCCGGGAAAAGTATCCTGTTGTTCAAATTCCCACCAGTGTTCAACATAAGGATCATGTACCCTGATCTCAGCACCCATTTCTGTCAATTTTCTTATTACGACTTCCGAACCGCTGTATCGTGTATCACCTACATCCTCACGGTAGGCTGCCCCCAGGATTAAAACTTCCGCCCCGGCAATCGCCTGCCCCATATTACGCAAGGCATCACGTGTAAGCTGTCCGACATGCAAACCCCGCGTATCATTGATGTCGATGGCCATGGGTGTGATCTTGAAAATTTTATCTTCAAAGCCAAGTATATGCTTATATGCCCAAAGACCCAGACCCCCGTCTTTTGGCAGGCAATATCCGCCAATCCCTGGTCCCGGGAAAATGATATTACTGTGTGTCGGCCTTACTTTAATAGCTTTAATGACCTTGATCAGGTCCACCCCGTTACGTTCTGCAAATAAGCTCCATTCGTCCAGGAAGGCAAGTATCGTAGCCCGGTAACTGTTTTCAACAATTTTTGCTGTTTCTGATTCAATGGGCCGGTCCATCACGGTGAGCGGGTATTTATCTGTATTAAGTACTTCGTTTAAAAACTTTTCGACCCGTTTTCTTGCATTTTCATTGATCCCACTGCACACCCGCCAGAAATCACGAATACTGGCAACATAATTTCTCCCTGGCATGACCCTCTCATAACTATGAGCTAACAGCGGATCGGATTTGATACCCCTCTTTTTAAATACTTTCTTCATTATTGGATAAGCCACCTGTTCGGTTGTGCCCGGAGCTACCGTAGTTTCAATCAGAACCAGTGCATCCGGAGGAATATTCTCGGCAATGACATGCAAGGATGCCTCCAGCGCTGCCATATCGGTCTGCCCGGTCCGCACATTACCCAGATCTTCCTTGATATAATCACATTGCACATCAACCACAACAACATCAGCCAGTTTAAGAACATCATAAGTATATGTCGCTCTTAAGGTCTTTTTCTTTTTCACACAACGCTCAATCATGGGATCCACTTCAGGATCCTCGGCTTTAACAGGTGAGATACCCCGGTTGAGCATGGGTATCTTCCAGTAACTTCTTACGCTTGGACGCTGCATTCCGATTACAAATTTTGAGGGTTGCCCCTTTTTATCAACAGTATCGGCAACAATAGCTGCCATGACCGCACCAACAAATCCGACACCCATAACAACGACTATCTCACGATTTTTAGCTCGCTCCTGTTCAACCTGCTTTTTCAGGCTTTCGAACTCCTTACTGTAATCTTCAGGTTTTGGTAATGGAAATCTCTCTCCGCCGGGACTGATAGAAAAACTTACACTCATGATACCTCCTAAGGTTATATTGGTGAATAAAAAATATTTAAGCTAACAAGGGATTAAATTAAAAAATAGTCTGTTAATTCAATAAAAAAAACCGCTTTAAATACAGGCAAGTTCAATTTTTATTTTTCTTGCACAGGATTTAAATCCTGCTGAACTTCTGGGTAATTGTTGATCGATAAGTTCCAGCAGTTCGTTTTTTAATTCAGGATAAATCCTTATCAGGCGGGCAAGAATCTGCATGGCATAAACCTTAACAGCAACCGGTTTCTTTTCCTCAGCGATCCAGTCGAAACATATGTCAGCCAACTGCCCGTGGTATTTCTTGTCTATATCCATCCTTGAGAAAATTTTCAGAATATTCCTTAATGTACCCGGGTGTGTAAAATGTCTTAGTTTCCTGATCAGGTCCTTCATATAGGGTAAAATCATATCAGGATATTGAGCCGTAATTCCTTCAACAACCCAGGATGCTCTCATGGGGAGAGGATCTTTTTCATGCAGAATTATCCTGATCAATTCGCCAAAATGATCTTCATTATTCTTCAGCGCAAAGATGGTATAATCAACATTTCTTCTTGACAGCTCGGAGAGCAACTGGGTTCTTATGTCCATTAATACTAAAGCTTGATCTTGAGATCCTGAAAAAATCACCCCTCATCTTCAGGCTTGCTGAATTAAGTGATGAGGGGTGATAATAAACATGGTTTATGTTAAGAATTCACTGAGATTATAATGACCAGCCTTCCCTGTAACTATGTTTGATATACTCTTCCGCAGCAGCTTTTGCATTGATCGTATCACGTTTGGTGTCGAATTTAGGATCCCCGTCAATGATCGAAAATTTATCTGAAGTGACGACTTTTATCTGGTCCGTATCAGAAATGTTTAAAAACTTCATGTTTTCGCCATCCCACAGTAGTTCTCTTTTGAGATCCTGAAGCCTGACTGCATTGACTCCCATAACCACCATTTCGTTCAGTGGTCCTGAATAGCTGAAGTTAGAACTAGGTTCTGTTCCGTTAGCAAATACATTATCATATCCTTCCTTGCATGCCCTTGCCCAATCCATCTCATGGCTGGTATTGACCCTTCTCAGCACGGGAGCGGGTTTCTGATAAGTATCCATTCTCCCATAAGGAAGCAGGATTGGATCCTTAGCATAAACACCACACATCAATACTCCTTTGGTACCATGGAAAAGACATCCTCCTCCCCCATCCCTTCCAAGGATCACTCCTTCAGGCAGACCTTCGGGTCTTTCCGGTAATAATCCTCCGTCGTACCACTTAACTGTTACCGGTGGCATTGCAAGTTTGGGAAGGTTCTCTCTTGCCGGGAACTTATAGCTAACTATCTCCGCTAACGGGGCACTGACCGTATTTATCATGGTCGAAGAACCCTGTACTGCAATTGGATATTTAAGTTTCAAGGCTTTAAAGACCGGATCAATGATATGACAAGCCATATCACCAAGTGCACCTGTACCAAAATCCCACCAGCCTCTCCAGTTCCATGGAGTATAAATCGGATTGTATGGAGTAAATTTGGCTGGTCCAATGAAAAGATCCCAGTTCAGTGTTTTCGGCACTTTCACCACCTGGGTCGGCCGCTCCAGTCCCTGCGGCCAGATAGGCCGGTTAGTCCATGTATCTACGTGAGTAATTTCTCCAATCACTCCGTCCCATATCCATTCACAGAGCTGTCTGATCCCTTCTCCCGAATTACCCTGGTTCCCCATCTGAGTAACAATCTTATTTTTTTCAGCCAGTTCAGTGAGATACCGGGATTCATATACTGAATGTGTTAAGGGTTTTTGCAGGTAAACATGCTTTCCCATCTTCATCGCCTGTGAGGCAATGATGGCATGAGTGTGATCGGCCGTGGCAATAACAACCGCATCAATACTGTCTTTCAGATCATCAAACATTTTTCTGTAATCATAATACCTTTTTGCATTCGGGAATACTAAAAATGTTTTTTCAGCATATTTCCAGTCAACATCTACAAGAGCAACAATATTTTCACTTTTTAAAGCTTCCACATTCCTCTTGCCCATTCCTCCGATTCCTATACCCGCTATATTCAACTTGTCACTGGGAGCAATACGGCCTTTCGCACTTATTATCCCTCCCGGTATGATGGTTAAACCTGCTGCAAATGCAGCTGTCGTGGAAACAAATTGTCTTCTGGATAATTTATTCCCTTTTTTATCTTCTCGATAATGGTTCATGTTTAATAAACTTTTAGTTAAATATTCCTTTAATAGCATACCAAATTAACAAATGAATAAATATTTCCATAAAATAATCATAGAATTCTGTCTTTTACTGAAAAATTTTATCCCTATTGAAACAACAGAAAATTTTAAAGATCAATCCTGAATGCCTAATTTTACATTACAACCTAAAACACGATCATGAGTAAATATATCCTTGATCTGATCGCTGAGGGTGAACATCAAAACCAGGATTTCAAGTTTGAAATCAATGATGCCCGGAAGATTGCACGTACTTTGGTCGCATTCTCAAATGCAAACGGAGGCAAACTGCTTATCGGAGTTAAAGATAATGGCAAGATTGCGGGTGTTCGCACTGAAGAAGAATACTATATGATTGAGGCAGCTGCAAACCTTTATTGCAGACCTGCTGTGGATTTCAAATTAATTAAATGGAACGTCCAGGGAAAAACCGTCCTCGAAGTGGATATTCCCCAGGGTCAAAGCCGTCCATACCTGGCAAAGACCGATAAAAACAAATATGTTGGTTATCTGCGTGTAATGGATAAGAACCATTTAGTGAATTCGATCCAGATCAGGGTATGGAAAAATGAGAAACGGAAAAAAGGTGTTTATCTGAAATTCACTGAGAAAGAGAAAATCCTTCTTGAATACATCCAAACCATGCCAATCAGTCTTTCCCAGTTTATCAAAATATCAAATCTTAATCGTAAAAAAGCTTCTGATATATTAGTTAAGCTTATCAGCCTTGGGATCATTGAAATATATTATGGTGAGAAGGGGATCCGCTATAAGTTAAAAGAAAACTAATTATCCGGTAAGATCCTCTGTTTAATACTTATTTCAGACAATTATAAATTTAGCTTATGAATCTTTTTAAGCTCCGTATAAAGATATATTGAACTACATAATTCTCATTTTCTTCCCCAGGTCTTCTTTTGCCTTGGGCCGGAAATCTTTGGCCGGTTTCCCGATCGCAATAAAGCTGATAAGCCTGGAGGGTTTTTTGATTCCCAATATTTTTTCAAGTTCTTCCTTCGCCACCATTGGACTACTGAGCCAGCAGGCTCCATATCCCATATCGACAGCTGCAAGCAGGATATTCTGTATGCATGCGCCGGTTGCTTGTAAATCAGGATAATTTCTCAATTCATTTATCTCTTCTGTTGTAAGATCAACCCCTCCTTCCCAAATAGTCTGGTACTTCGAAAGTACAACCGCAAGTAAAGCAGGGGCATCTTTGAAAAAAGTTGAATACCACTGAACCTGATTTTTGATATTGGCAGAAGCAATGGAATTCTTCATCGGGAAATCTGATAAGCGTTTTATGACAACTTCAGCCATCTTCCTTAAAACCTTTTTATCAGAAACCAGAATGAATTCCCAGGGTTGGAAATTATTCACACTGGGGGCCAATCCTGCCAGACGGACCATCTCTTTTATATCCTGCACCGAAACCTCTGTTTCCTGGAAACTTCTTACACTGGTTCTTAATTCAATTACTTTCTTCAGTTCCATGTCCTTTAGAATTAATTTTTGGTTCAATTTACAAAATCTGCATTGA
>Ga0068714_10002186_pt1 | contig 25949 bp, 22 predicted proteins | sample MTBNYHSulfiMetaG_FD_62988 | JGI IMG/M metagenome (GOLD analysis project Ga0068714, IMG submission 62988) | Enrichment culture microbial communities from rom New York Harbor, USA that are MTBE-degrading - MTBE-NYH (New York Harbor Sulfidogenic)... | ecosystem: Environmental > Aquatic > Marine >... | reverse complement strand
ACGCACAGGCATTACTTCTGCGAAAGCTCTTTCGGCCATTTCACAGAGGAACATTGCCAGTCCAACTACTACACAAAGGCAAGGTTCAGGATAAGGGTCACAAAGCTCAGGGAGAAGCACAGGATTAAGCCCTCATTTCTCTCGCCAGTGGAGAGCCTGAGGTTTGAACTGGAGGTAATAAAGAATAGCAGTTTTTCTCCCCCGCCCTGCGGGGCATTGCCGTGCATATAAGGAAGTTGTGAAATGATGACAATAACGAATTTTTTCATAGACCCTTTGCTGATTACAGCACTAAGTATAGGACTCATCGGCTCGGTCGTTCTTATTAGGTTCATTCATGCGGATAAGGGCATACCGTGGAATATGGAAAGGAAACAAGAGGAGGAAGTGAAATGAAGAGAGCGTTCACCTTCGTAAAGGCGTGTATGTTCATAGCAAGGCGTAACAGGCTTGAAACAGCACTTGGAATAGGCACCACACTGGCAATATCAATGGCTTTGTGGGTGCTTTGGATTTATTGAGGTTACGGGATGAAAGGGTTTTAGGTATTCGAAATGGCAGTCGGGGCATTTTTCCTTAGGGTGATAGCGTTGGAGGCGATTAAATGAACAGACCATTGAAGGCATTGAGGCTTTGGAATTTTTATTACTTTAATAAACCGTCCGGGCCATGGTCTTCAATGATTTATCTGACCTCCCGATGCAACCTCAATTGTCCCATGTGCTGGAGGCATACTGATTTTGGCAAAGAATATGTCAGCAAACCGGAACTAACTACGGCAGAATTTAAAAGAGTGATAACCGAGTTAAACGAGATGGGCTGCAAAAAGCTAAGTTTTGCGGGAGGCGGAGAACCCCTGATCCACAAAAATTTCTTGGAGCTTGCACAGCTCGCGAAAAGTTTCGATATGGAATGCGATTTGGTAACCAATGGCACCTTACTGCTGGACATGATCCCACGGCTGGAAGAGATGGGGTGGGATAATATTTCGATATCACTGGACGGGCACACCAGGGAAATAAACCACAAAATAAGGGGGAAGGGATTTCTTGAGGTGTATTCTGCATTGGCGGTATTGACCAGGTCAAAAATCAATGTAGCGATTGCCTCGGTCATACATCCGCTAAATTACAAATTCTTGGGCAAGATGGTGGAATTCGCCAGCGATAATGACGTTAAGACGATTAACTTCCAGCCCTACATGGAATTAAATGAAAAGGTACCCAAGGATATGAAAAAGGAATTGCCAACCATCCTTAAGGAAGCTTTAGATAAGGGTAGAAGGCTTAAGATAAACACAAATCTTCAGGAATTGGTAGATTACGGCTTTCTGCGTGAGATGCCCAGGATAAAATGTTTAATGCCCTGGATTCAAATACAAATAGACGACAAAGGTAATGTTCGTCCCTGCTGTGTTCTGTATAACAAATCATGGGGTAATGCAAAGGAAAAGCCTTTGAGGAAAATTTGGGAGGAAGGATTGGTCGAACTAAGGGCCGATTTCAGGAAGGGCATTTTTCTTAAAGAATGTGCTAACTGTCCGCCCACGTCATATAAATTCAATAAAAAAATTAGCAGGATATTATTGGTAAGATGATAACAAAATCCCGGGCCAAAGTAGACACGATTATTAAGCTTGAGTAGGCCCTTCCGGTCAATGACAATTCCGTAGAACCGTTCATAAAATCACGCGGCAACGAAAGATATGTAACCCTGAGGGCCAAAGACACTTTGGCATAAAAGGCAGGCTGCTTGGTTCAGGACCTTAATTCCCAGTTCGAATCATCCCTCATGGAAAAATTTCTGAACAAGATACTTTGCGGAAATACCCTTGAAATCCTCGGAAGAATGCCCTCGGAATCGGTTGATTGCGTGGTCACTTCGCCCCCGTATGCCCAAGGCGGAATGGGCGTTAAGGGACTACGGGACGCACCCGGTAATCTGGGACATCGTCCCGGACTGCAAACATGAGTGGGGAAAAGCAATAATTAAGAGACAAACCGGGGGAATGAAAAAAGCCGCCGTTACAAACAACATAGACGAAAGAATACACTTTGAAAACAGGTCGTCCTTTTGCGCGAAATGCGGAGCTTGGAAAGGTCAGCTCGGCCTTGAGCCGACGTTCCAGCTTTATATCAAGCACCTTTGCGACATTTTTGACGTGGTCAAAAGGGTCCTGAAAAGCACGGGAACCTGTTGGGTGAATATGGGGGACACATACGGAGGCAGTTGGCAGGATTATGGCTCAAGGAATGGGGGGCAAAGACCAAAAAATACGGAAAGTTGGAAAAGGGGAGATAATCCCTCAAGAGAAATACCGCCATCAGCTCGGACATTATCAAAATCCCTCTGCATGATTCCTTTCCGTTTCGCAATAGAGATGGTCAATCGCGGGTGGGTATTGCGCAATGAAATCGTGTGGTGGAAGCCAAACTGCATTCCCTCTTCAGCAAGGGACCGGTTCACAGTTGATTTTGAGAAGATTTTCTTCTTCACGAAATCAAGAAAATATTATTTTGAGCAGCAATTTGAGCCCTGGACGGACAACAACAAATACGACATCCAGAGAGCAGTAAATAGCCATCCAGGATATAGCGGAAAGCATGGCAAAGGTTACAATGCTGGCAGGCAGCGCGTTCTACCCGGGCAGGGGATCATGGGGCAGCCGGTGGGAAACCCGGTTGAAGGCCGAAACAAAAGGTGTGTGTGGAGGCTTCCCACGCAGCCTTTCCCCGAAGCCCATTTTGCGGTCTTCCCTGAAAAACTCGCGGAGACGCCGATAAGAGCTGGTTGTCCGGAGAGGGTCTGCAGGAGATGCGGCAAGCCCAGAGAAAAGATAACAAGACCCCCAGTGCTATTCGGAAGAAATTTCAGCCAGACCAAGTACGACACGAAAACATCCACCGCAGGCCGCCTGTCCCAGAGAAGGCAGTCATACAGAGAAATAGGATACGAAGGTCCTCCGGCGCCAGTTGTGGTGGGCTATAGTAATTGCGGCTGCAACGCAGGGTTCAGTCCCGGCGTGGTTCTTGATCTGTTTGTCGGTTCGGGAACTACCTGCGGGGTAGCCAAAAGACTGGGAAGGGATTTCATAGGGATAGATATCAAGGCTGAATATTGTTGGATGGCACGGAGGCGAGTAGCAAAGGTTCTAAAAACCCTGGACGCTTAATAAAAAACATTTTTTAACAAAACAAGTGCAGAAACTATATTATTTTCAGAATAGGGAAGGAAGGTCCCATAAAAGGGGCCTTCAGTGGTCTTACTTTCCGGACTTGTTCTTTGTGGGATCTACGAGGGTGTACCCCATGCCTTTCTGAGGCGTAGGTGGCAAAGGTTCACCTTTCACTACAGTTCGCTCGGTACCAGTTTTCCCGCCTCTGGGGCCAACTATCTCATACTGGCCAGAACGAGGGGCTGTAAAACCCGGTTTAAACGTCTTGCCCATATAGGTTCACCTCCCTTCTCCGGCAAGCTTCAAGGTTCACCGGAGAATCACGGAGGTTTAAACTGGCTTTAAGAAAAAACTTGACACTGGGTTAGTCTTTTGATAATTGCCATCGTGGAAACGCGTACGTAATTCAACGGCTTCCTTACCGGACCCCGGTCATTGCCATGACCGGGGTTTTTTTGTTTATTTCTTTTTACCTTTTATATATTGTATTTCAATAATTTTCTACCACAATACGTTGTGGAAGTCAAGAGAAAATTAGGAACCTTTTGTCACCGTTCGTAAGGACAGAATGACCCCGAAAAAGGAGAAGGAGGACAAAAGCGGCATTTCTGACGCCTTTGACAACCTCCCGGTGGCGAATGAATGACCATACGCATGAAAGGCAAGGTTCGGGATTTGATTTAATAAGCTCGGCTGCCAACTCACTATTGAGGACGATTTTTTTTGGCAAGGGGAAGGTAGCATGGGGAAAGAACGAAATTCCGAGGGAGAAAGCTTCGTTGTCAGGACAAAGATAATAAACAGCCGCTACCTGACCTCCGAATGCTGGCCCGTCCAGGCCTGGGGCCTTCCTCACTGCATAGGATGCGAATATCTGGCGACCGAGGAATGCGGAGGTATAAGGATAAGAAAGGAAATTCTGAGAGGGAAATATCCCCGCTCCGGGTTGGGAAGCGATACTGGTTCCGGAGGTGGGGTTTGATGGCCTTAAGCTTCGCGGGATACCGGAGCTTCAGGCTCAGGCAGCTCACGGGCATTCCGCTCACAAGGATATGCGAGGTCGCCTGTGAAATCGCCTATGATACCCTTCTTCAGAGCCCCGGACTCCTTCATGATACCATAGAAAAATATTCCTTAAGAACCCCGGAAATGCAGTTGGAACTCGACCTGAACAGAGGTTATGAAAAGGTGGTTCCGTGACAGAGGCTTTTAATCCGCCCGGAGGATTTCCTTTATGAACAAATTCAGCTTCCTTGCGGACTTCCGGTCGCCTTTCTCGATAATCACCCCAACTAGGGCGGCGAGCTCGTTGACTTCCCTGGATTTATTCAAGGGCAAAGCAAAAATCGACCTGGCATCCGTTCCCAGGGCACCGGCGATCTTCTCAATGGTTTCCAGTGTTACGTTAACCTTTCCGGTCTCTATTTTCTGGTAATACTTGTAGCTGATTCCGAAACCCTCCATGTCCTCCTGTTTCAGGCCTTTTTCCCTCCTTATCTCTTTAAGACGATTTCCGATTAATTCCGCCAGCTTTTCCATACGCCACCTCCGACACCCATCTTTAGCACTCCCTTTTATAATTTAAACATCATTAAAAGATGGTATTTTTTGTTGACATTGATACTTATAATGAGGTATTTATTCGCTAAAAACCTATTTTTAAGGTTAAATTGAAAAAAAATATCGTTAAATATCAAGGTATTATTATTTTAAGTAAGACAAACTGGTTTTCGACGAAACCCATTATGCAATGAAAACGAGATGGAAAAAGAAGAAGGGCAATTAAGAAAGTATGGGGGGCGGGAATCAATTTTCAGCGACCCCAAGATAAGCTTCTTGCTCAATTCAATAAAAGAGCCTGATGTCCGGGAATTTCTTATAAATGATTTCCTGCGGACAGTTAAAGGCGAATACGATCCCGGCAAAGTCAACAACGGCCACCTCATCAATGCGGTGAGGTATTTCAGGCTAAATTCACCAATTTCCTCCGCTGTCATGGCAAATCCCGGAACTTCTATCGTTACCGAGATGCTGTATTACAAAAGTCCAGCAACAGAGTTAGACAAATATTTTGTGATGAGCAATGCAGGGGAGTCCATTCACAACAGGTTCCAATCCGTTGTGGCAACCGTGAGGAAAATAGCCGAAGGCATCGTCGAAAGCAAAGGGGAGGCAAGGATCATAAACCTGGGCTCGGGTCCGGGAACCGACACCATCCATATACTAAAGGAATCTGACAAGAGGCAACACCTTCACGTAACCTGTGTAGATATTGACAGGAACGCGATGAAGTACGGTCAGTCTTTTGCGGAGCATTTGGGTATTGGAAAAAATCTCAAATACCAAAAAGCCGACTTGAGAGAAATTGTTGAAAATCCTGCGGTCCACAAAGACCTAATCGGGAAGTATGATGTTTGCATGTTGATAGGCATTATATGCCCTCTTTCTCTCAGCGAGTCCAGACGAACAGTGAATTCCTGCAAGAACCTTCTCAAAAATGGCGGAAGGATGGTAACAAGCGCAGCTCATAAACGAATGAAGGAAGATGACCCATTTACAATCTATATAATGAGAAGACTGGGCTTGTGGTCGCTTATATACAAGACAGAGGACGATTTGAATGCGATCTATAGCGATGCCGGTCTCAAGGAACCTTCTTTCTTTTATGATGAGCCGAGAAGGCACCATATGCTCGCGATAGGCGTTGCGGCAGACACCGAACAAGGCGCTAAAGGACGGGGTTCCGCATTGTGAGTGGGGAAGCAAATGGCAGGGCGCGAACAGGAAAGGAAATGGGCAACGATACGGTAAAAAAGCTTTTGGCTCCTCTCCCGTCCCCGGACATGCCAAAGTATGGGAGGGATGGCTATTGGTCAATTCTTCAGGAAAATCTGCTTAACCCGAAGGAAGCATTCAGGCTGATAGGGACAAAATTCCTTTACGAGAGAAGCCCATTCGCTGCGGACATAGTTAACGAACCCGGGGGGTGGAAGGCGCTGCACCGGATTTACCAGAATGAACCCGAAACCTGGATTGATAGAAAGCTTCTCGGACTGAGTGCGTGCGAGGGCACGCGCGAAAGGAAAAATGAATATCAGAAGATCCTGGAGGTCAGCATTTATGAGCTGTGCCGGGAGGGGTGTCGCGAGATCAACATACTTGAACTCGGTTCAGGGTCGGGGGTCGTGTCCATGGATGTCCTCTGCAACGTGAAAAATAATGGGGCAATGGTAAATCTGGTGCTTGTCGACCGGAGCAAAAGCGCGCTCGAATTCAGCGAAGGAGTCGCCCAAAAATACGGGATTTCCGAAAACGTTCAATTCAAAAAATATAACGTAAAAAAAGTTTTTGAGAAAGAGCAACTAAAATATCACATCGCAGGAACCCATGGCCTTCTCGATTATTTCCATGATGAAGAAGCCGTCGAATTCTTCAGAAGCCTAAGCCAGGTTCTCGTCCCCGGCGGCAGGCAGGTTGCCAGCAACATGGCAACGCATGACGACCGGTTCGCAAGAAGAATGATGGAGTTCTTCGGAGGCTGGAAACTGATTTACAGGACACCGGAACAATTCAGGACGCTTCTGGAAAAAAGCGGGGGCTTTGAAGACATACGGGCAACCCTCCTGCGGATGGGCTTCCATGTGATTATCACGGGGAGAAAGAAGCGGGCGCAGTGATTGGGGGGCTTTGCGAATGAATGGTTAAGCCTACCCGTAAGAGTCATACATAGGAGCGGGGGATAAGATATGAAAAAGAAGGATGAGATAGAGGCAATTGGAAGTGAGGATACCCCGAAAAAATATACTAGAGCAGAATTTATAAGGGCTAGTGCCAGGCTTATATTAAAGGGCTCGGGGATCGTTTTATTTGCGGTCACCTTAGGGGGCATCCAGGGCTGCGCCGCATGCGGGGAATGCTGCACCCAGTGCACGTCCTGTACCACATGCACGGAAACTTGTACAACCTGCACAGGGGCATGCACAGGATGTACGGGAACCTGCACGGCTTGCATGGGATGCACCGGTTGTATGGCCTGCACAGAATGTACAGGTTCGTGCACAAAGTTTTGTACAGATGCTTGTACAGGATTATGCACGAGTTGTACCGGTTGCACAATCCGTTGTCTCGGTTACGCATAATGTACCTTTAGGACTCGAAGGTGAAGCCCAGCCATGCATTCTGAGATTCAAGATATTTGTCTTAACAGAGACGCCATAATTCTTACCGATAATGACAGGTTGGTAGTCTATAATTTCAATACTCCATTATTTGTAACAGAAGGAGGTAAACTGGTAAAGTCTCTTCTTTCGGAAGTGGAATTAATAGGAGAAAGAGAGGCCTTGCAACAGAAATATCCCTACCCATCTATAATAGATAATCTTATTGCCTATGGAGTTATAGTTCCAAAAGAAAAAAGTCTACGAAACAAGATATCCGATTATAAAATTACCCCTGAAAAAAAATCCCAAATTTCTTTGTACCTGCTGGTATCACAGGATTGCAATATGGCTTGTAAATATTGCTTCGCTGGCACAGATAAGTACCTAAAAAAAACCAGGATGAAATATGATACCGCAAAAAAAGCGATTTCCCTGCTTCTAAGTTCCATGGCGGAGAATGGCACTCTTAGTATTACTTTTTTTGGCGGTGAACCTTTGCTCAACTGGCCGCTGATCAAGGAAATTGTAACCCATTGCAAAGAAATTCCCTTGTGCAAGGAAAAAGGGATTAATTTGAATTACGGGATAACAACAAATTTGTCTTTTTTGCCTAAGGGCATCGTGCAATGGGCCAAAAGAAATAATGTAGGTTTTTTAGTAGACTTAGATGGAGACAAGGAACTCAGCGACAAAACACGAATCTATAAAAATGGAGCTGGCGCCTATGATGATATTTCAAAAAACATAAAAATCTTAAGTTCCGACAAAGTTAAGATTTCCCTTCGTGTTACAGTGTCATCATTAAATGTTGATTACCTTCCCCGCATTCTTGAACATCATCTTGAGCTTGGCGGCGATTCAGTTGCTTTCCCGCATGTGAGCACCTACTTATCGGAGGGCTCCTTGGTTTCTCCCTCATTGTTACCGGACCCCAATTTATACATAGAAAATCTTCTGGCATGCTATAAATCATCCCACGTCCACTGGAGCAAGATATGGCCTATCAATGATTTTTTTGTCAGGGTGGCCCATAAAACAAGGATGAAATGGGGGTGCGGCCTTCCGATAGGGGGGACATGTGCGGTTGATTCTGCAGGCGATATCCACGGTTGCGTTTGGCTTGTCGGCAGGCCGAATGGATTGGTAGGGTCAGTGAATGATGAAGGAAATCCCTTTGAGTCAGAATATTTCAGCCAGATCCAGAGGAAACTCCTGGTGGACAATATTGAAGAATGCCGCAATTGTAACTGGAAATTAATCTGCGGGGGCGGTTGCCTGGTGAGGCATTTCAACCCGGCTTCTTCTGACCCCTATCAAAAGGAAGCCCTCAGATACTCGAATAGCATAGTCTGCAACACAGCAAAAAAACTTGCGGAGCTTGCAATCTGGGAGATATGCCAGGATGCAGTTCACAAGGCATCGGGCAATGAATCGGGTGAAGATTTCCATAACCCGGGGTGTTTTAGATAGAAAGATAGACTCGAATAGAGAATTTTTTACCGAATGAATTTCTATGGCAGTTCACACCAATTATCAGGGGAGAAAGGTCTAGACACTCATTTCCTATGCACCTAACATCGGTGGCGACGGCGGTAAAAACCCTACGGGTTCACCGTACATGTCAACCACCTTGTTGGGCTGAATTTTGCCTGATTCGCGTTGTCCTTCTTAGTTCTTCGACTTTCCATTTCTTTGACCGAGTCTCACGAAGTCGAACTGTTTGCCGTTGTTTTCTGGTTCATTTGTTCCTCATGGTATCCCAGTTCCTCATAGCTGAAAACCCACCCACCCCGAAAGCCTTCAAGTCCAGGGAATAGCGTCAAGTCAATCTGCGAGTTCCTTCTTGGATCATTTTTTGGAACAACGAGTACGGAAACAGCGATTGCCCCTCGGCCTGTTAGGCGTCTATAATCTTTGCATTTCTCTTGGAACTGTGCGAGTGTCTCCGCATAACGGCTCGTCTCCTCTTTTCTGGAACCATGCCTAGCATAATGAATATAAACTACCTCCGGGGGAGTCCTGTCCTCATGCTCAAAGACCGTATCAAACTGTACAGTTTCATTAACGTTTCCATAGGTAACGTTCTCTTTCAGTTTTCCCCCCCTCCATTCGTGGCTTGGGCGAATTTTTTCGATGACGAGCCGTCGTAGTGTTTTTTGAATCTCCGCTGCATGGCATTTCTCTTCATAGAGCTGCAATTTGCGGCGTTGCGCTCTTGCCTGTATTTGGCGCCGAATTGCAGAACTTAGGATTTGTGGGCTTAGTAGCACCTTCACTGCTGCGGTCTTCAGAAATCTCCTTGCCAGGACCAGGGCGTATCGGCAGTTTCCGTATGCCCTTCCGCGTAGGGGCGCGCTCCTTCGGCCCACCCTTTGTTGGGTTGTCGGAACTATAATTTCGGGTTCCTCACTTCTTCCTTTCACTTGAATCTCACGAAGGACTCTCCCGTCTTCCGCATAGATATAGAAGTACCGCGGCATGGGCCTTAAGTGGCGTCCGATTCTCTTGCGCGCCCACGATATTGCTGCCTTTGAAATTTCGATGACCATTGCAGCCGCTAAGGCGTCTTCAATTCGGGGGAGCCAGATGTGGATAATTTCCGCCCATGTGATACCAAATTTCCCCACTTTCTGGTCATGATAAGCGAAGCGGACTGTGATCTTCGAACTTCCTCTTGTAATTCTTCTCGCTAATCCGTGTAATTCGTCTATCGGGGTTCGGCGAGGGTTGGCAGGTTCTATTACCACTTCTGTGGTATGGCTTACCCCTTCCTTGAGTCTTTCTGCGTCACCAACATTGTTGATATCTGTCGGTTTCAATTCGTGTCCTCATGTTCAGAAAGCGTTGCGTTCTTTCTCTGTTTGTTATCGGGAGCCCAGCATTAAATTTTAATTAAAAGCTGCTTTTCTAATTTTTTTACTAACGTTAGGTGGGCAATGCCATCTTTAAGGAAAATATCACTGCAAAATTGCAGCGTTTACTAAATAAATATATTTTTATATTATGTCGAAACAAAATAATTAAAGGGTTTGTTATATTTTTATTGAATGGTTTTCAAAACAAAAAAAGCCCATCCTCGTCAAACCTGGCAATCTGGCCTTTTTTAATTCTTGTATCATCTTTATACATTCCAACAGATATTTCCACAGCCACAACTCACTACTGTTTTTTTGGGTCTTTCACCTTTGCTGTAGGTAATCGAGATAGTCTGCCCACATGAGGAGCAAGAAAACAAAGCAAACAAATTCCTAAACGTTGCAACCACTGGTTCGAAATCTTTCTTACCGAGATCGGTCCAACGGTTGTAATGAACACTCTCATTTATAGCCCACTGCTCAACCTTAGACTTTTCTATAACCTCGCTCGCTTTCTTTTCAAGCTCAGTAAGCTCATTAACCTTATCCTGTTGATTCAATTTATTAAAATTAGCCTTCGCCCCCTTAATACACTCCTTATAAGCAGAAACTGCTGCAGGGGCAAAGTCGCCCAGCTCCCACTGATGAGTTCCCTTATAAGGCACTTTTGCATTCAAGAGGTCACAAATGTCCTCAAAGAAACATTCCGCATTTCTCCTCAGCTTGTGCGCACCAGAAGGCACATCATCCTTGTCCAAGTCTTCTTCAATTTTTTGCCACAAATCCTGTTCAAGCCTGTAAGTTGGGCCAACATCAATATTCCAGTTAAGAAAGTGAATCATATGTTTGTTGGACACAACCGCTTCAGATTTTAGTTGCTTGGCCCAAGCCGTGTCGTGAGTCGTTATGATGAACTGCTTGTTCGGAAAAAAATTTTTAAGAAGACCGCAAACGGATTTCCTGTGATTCCTGTCAATAGACATAACTACATCGTCCAAAATAATTACCTTAATCCGGTCCTCAGTTAAGTATTCATTAAGAGCAAAAAATAAACACAACCCCATACTATCCTGATGTCCTTCGCTGTGAAGCGCATGGGGTGGAAACATCCCCCGGCCATAGAAATCCACTTCGAAGTTCAGCGCAGGACCAACGTGAGAAAATTTAGAAGCAAAACCTTTCTCGTCATCCTCATGAATAGCTTTATAATATTTATCAAACTTGCTTTTAACCTTGTCATAGATATCCTCAAGAACTGAATTCCTTCCTTTTTCGAAATAATCCAAACAGGCCTCCGCCCTCTTCTTTAAAAGCTCAGCCAAGTCCCTATTTTCAGAAGCATCAACAAAATCTTTCCACAGAATCTCCAGTTTTGATAACGTGTCCCAAGCTTCCAACTCTTTAGAAGGCTTCTCTCCCACTGTGTTTAAAGCCCCTTCAACAGGAACAACAAATTTTTCTAGAAGAATTTCCTTTTTAAAAACATCTTTTAATCCGGAAACAGGAAACTTCTTTTGCTCATAAAGATCTAAAGGCTTAAGCATCGTCGCCGACCACGAATTTAACAACTCTAAATAAGGTTTTAACTCTTCAGCACTGATGGTTTCAGCCTTAAGCTGCTCTGCGGCCTTAAAAAGGTTATTTACGTTATTTTTGAGCAACTCAACCTGCGTTTTTATGTACACAGAGGCATCGTCAATCTTTTCCTGCTTATCCTTCCCCACCTCGGTTTCTTTTTGCCTCCCTTCCAGGTAAGCCTTAAAGTCACCATCCTCCCACGCTCGGCCACAGAGAGGACAAATGCTGGAGTCACCAACAAGGCTGATTCCAACCTCAAAAAGCTTTTTATATATGGAATACTGCTTTAGCTTGAGATCCTTCAGTACCTCGTCAAGGAGGCTTTTTAGCTCTTCTTCTTTTTTCTCAACTTCAGCAGCCTTTCCTAAGAACTCCTTGACGTCTTTTATGTTATTTTCTATCTCGTCTTTAGTTAATACTGCCCCCGTGATTCCAGCAAAATTGACCGGAAGCCCTTCCTTAAATTTTTTTACATCCATCTCAGTTAAAGGATCTCCCTTAAGAATAAGCCTTAAATCATTAACTTTTAGGAGGCAACTCTGCGCTGTGACATCTGGCAAGGATAATAGATCGTCTACCTTTTTTTTTGCAACCTCAAAACTGGTCTCTTTATATTTAAAATTGTTCTCAGCACTATTCTTAATAGAAACAAGAGTTTCACGCAGCTTCTCTATCTCATTAAGATCAAGAAGATTCTGAATATCCTTAGCTCGTTGGCTTCCTTCGGCAGTAATGTATTTCACAATCTCCCGCCTAGAAAGAACGTGTTGCCCGAGTTCTGCAATGGAAAGATAAGACTCAACTAGCGCCTTGTCCCCTTTAGGTGAAACTTTCAAAGAAGAGGGTTTGTTAATGCTCCTTTCAATATGGATTTCTCTTCCATCAACCTCAACCTTCGCAGAAACAATTGTATCTTTCAAGTTATCTCTTGAATCAACATGGCAACCATGCTCACCAAGATGCAGACAACCAGAACCTTTGCCAGAAAGCCTAGAAATATCTCCACTAAGCAAAAAGTCAACAGCGTCAACAATGGCACTCTTACCAGTACCATTCGGGCCAAATACCACAATATTCCTGCCCTCAAGCACATGATGGAACGTCTTTATTCCCCGAATGTTCCTAATATCAAGTTCCAGAATCTTCATCTTTACCCTTACTCAGTAAATTAGTGATGTCTCTTTCACTCTTCTTCTTTGCGCGAACATTCTTCAATAAATCATCAGAAATGCCACTAAACAAAGAGTCCTTACAAACGAATTCTTCAAATTTATCATAAATCAAATCTGGCACTGTTTTTTGAATCATATGAATGCACTCCACTAAATCTACCCTTAAGTATTTAGGGATTTTCCTGATTTTTGCGTTTATATTGGTCTATATAAAATCCCAAATGCCTTTACAAAATCCATCCTGATAACGCTGGCGTTCAGCCGCGCCCTATAAGATTTTCCAAGCACGCGTCGGTTGAAGTGTTAGGCACAATCCTTAACATCCTTTGACTTCGTAAACAGAAGGCGAAATATTTTTTCGACCTTCTCCCAATCAAGCCCCGGGGCTCTATCGTGGTCAATCACTGAAGCAACCAGTTCCGCCATCCGTTTGGCGCAATCGATCTCATCCTCCAATCTTGATAGATCATTGTTGGCGGGTGTGTTTAGAACAGAACCATCCCGTCCAAGCCGCACGTAAATCGAATCTTGCTTGACCCTGTCGAGGCTTCCATCAGCAACCGACAGCGCTTCAGTATCCCAGTTCGGGTCTTCAGCCCAGAACCAACAGTTAGACTCCCACCGACCAATTTTCTCGTATCGTAAAATGTTAATGGCATCGCTAATCTTTTTGGGGACTACTCGGGGTTGCTTGTGAATCACAACAATATCCATTCGTTTAAGAAACTCGTCATCATCGGGATTGAGGTAGTCCATCACAAGAAATAGAAGTTGCTTACAGCGATGGTCCTGACTTGCACGAAGTATATGTTTGCTCCAAGGGATGACCCCACGATAGACGAGTGCGAATAGGAATGCTTTAGCCAGCTCTTCTTGCGCCAAAATAATTAGGAAATAGGCCGTGCTCGGCGGCTTCTCATAACGGAGATATTCGACTTCATCAACAAGGCGCTTCCCATTGGATAAAACCGTCAGAGCTGACTTTTTGAATCTACTGACCATAGAAAGTGCTACTCTGTTTGCATGCCTAATAAAGATTATACAGTCTGTATAAGACGATTTAAAGCGCGTTCATTGGGTGGTGTCTCAAAACAAAAAAAGGCCCCTCACCTTTTTCCCGGGCAATTCGGCCTTCTATTATTCTAATTAAACTTAAAACCATTTCCCTTGTTACCATCTTGAATAAAGCCTCTTTGGTTTTTATTGTTATTTTTTCTATAGTTATTCCATATAAGAAAAAAGTCAACCAGAAGAGTAATCCTTATTTTTGTTTTAATCGTGGTATTTTTAAAAGAAGAATAAAGGGTCTCAATTCGAGGTCCTATTCATAGATTTATTGGGTAATTAATTGGTACGTTTTTTCTTTTAGGCTTTTCCAAACTCAATTTCCCTCATAACAGCATGCTTCCAATCTGAGTATTGGGCTTCGATGGGCGGGTCTGGCGTTAAGGATTTTATTGGATTCTGAATTACTCTTATCTTGGGTTGTAATCCTTCTTTCAGGCCACTGACAACATAAACGTAGTATTTATCGCCTTCTTTTTTGGCTTTCTCGTGTTGGTGGGGTGTTAGTTTGAAAGTTCCTTCCTGTTCTCCAAAGTGTTTGATTTCTATAAATCTTTCCTCAGCCTCATCTTTGGTCGAGTATAAGTCGTAGCCTATACTCTTTTGTTTGTGTCTGTCTTCGACTTTCCTCCCCTCTTGCTCTTCGGAGTTGATTACCATCCGGATTGCTATTTCTTCAGCATCAATGGTTCCAGCCCGAATCTTTAGTTCTGTCGTTGGTCTTTCTTTTTGAGTTTTTCCTTCTTTGAGATCAATCTGTCTTGTGATTTTTGGTGTTTCTCCCTCTGTCTTTTGGTATGGCATGAGTTCTTTAATAGTTGAAGGGAAGTATTCATTCGGATCTATGAGGTCTCTTCTTGGTTTTGGAGTAATCGGTGGGGTGACGATAGTCTGGTCAGGTAGTTTTTCCTTTTCTTCTTCTGCGTCTTTTGATAACTCTTCTTGTGTTTTGGTCTTCTCTTCTTCCGGTAGGAGTTGAACTTTAACCGGGCCTGTATAGGTTTCCTCTCGTATCCCGAAAAGTTGGAGCTGGCTTTCAAGTGCTTCTTCGTCAATTGCTTTCGGTAGGATAGAGTTTAGGAATGGAAATACTTCGTTCTCTGCTCCTCTAAATATCCTGGATGCCTCTTTAGCTACCTTTTCTGAGAATATGTTTGTTCCGTTCAGTACGTACAACCTATTTTCTTGCAAGCTGTGGTAAGCTTCTTTCTCGATGGTGGGTCCTTGGAGGGATTCTGCTTCGTCTTTTGTCAGGAATAGGTCTATTTTTATTTGGGAGGCCTCGTAGGCTTCAAAATTGGGGATTTTTTCAAAAACTCCTTCAGATTGGAGCCTTTCATAAGTTTCTGGGTATTTGTTAAGGAGGTATCCTCCCGCGAGATTTAGGGATTTCTTCAGGAGGTTTAACTCGCCTCCTTCCACCTCGGTTACCTCGCCGAGATGCTTCGTTACAGACAGACTGCTTGAGAAGCTTTTGAAGCCCGCAGAGTTTAGGAACTGTGAAAGCCTTATGAAAGTTGTGTGTCGTAGATGGAGAAATTCTGTCTGTTCGTGGAAGTTCTTTGCGTACTCCTCATCGTCTTCGAAATAAACCTCAAGAGGCTTACACAAATTTCCTTTTGCAGTAAGGAAAGTGTACTCGTTCCAGTCAACGGGTTCTTGGCCGTTATGAGCCAGCTGGTCGTTAATGTAACCATAGGTTTTTGTGGCTATCCTTCTCAGGGTTTCGAGGTCGTTTCTCTGTTTCAGTTCTTCCAGGACTTGGAGAGATTGTTTTATGGTTGGCTTCTCTGTTAATCCTAAGGAAGCCATAAAGTTTTTAAGAGTTTGCGGATAGAGTTCTTTCCCTTCGTTCTCAATATACCCTCTAATGGTTCCGAATGTATTTGAGTAGTCTTTCCAGAAAACCTGCCGGGGTTTCCACCACGTTCTGTCCTTCCTGGGTATGTACAACAACGCGCTGTCGTCGAATTCCTTTTGGATAGTTTTGAGGGGTTCGCCTTCCTCTGTTTGTGATTGCTGGACTTTTTCAGCAAGGAACAAATAGATTTCTTTGAACTTTTCTAATTCTCCTTTTTTCTTGGCATTAACGTTTTCTTTATGGGTTTTAAGGTGGTTGATGACTTGCTCTATGCTCGGTTCGAGATTAACGCCTACGTCTCGGAAAAATGCTTGGCTCCCAGTTAAGTTTACGAATCTGACGTCATCCCCAAGGAGAAATCTGTTTCTCGCAGTGTCCAGGAAACCTTCTTCTGGTTTTACAAAGCTGCCGTCAACAGTTGGAATCCATTGGGCCTTTTTTAGGTAATCCAGGAATGATGAGGAAGGGATGTCGACATAATGATCCGTTCGGTAAATATACTTGTATCTCGTCTTACAAAAAGTGGTATAGTCTTTCCAGTTGTCTGAAAGAGATTCCAAAAGGATTGTCGTTCTCTGTCTGATAGTATCAACATCCTTTAGGTTCGAGCAGTATTCTATGAGCTTCTCAATGTCGGGAGAGCGTGAGTTGCCGAAAAGTTCGTGGATTCCGCTCGGAGAGTATTCTTTTTTAACCCATTCGTAGTCTTGTTTACCAGAAATGCTTACCCACCCCTCATCTTTCTCAACACGGGGAGAAGACCACACACCCAACATCTCAAAGAATTTCTTCCAACCGACCTCTACCTTCTGTCTCCCGCGTTTCTTCTTTTTTTCTTGTTCATGTTTCTCTCTGTTAAGGTAGTAGGGATGAAGGAAGTATATACCTTCTACACCATCAAAAAGCTCTTCCATCCTCTCTGTTTTCCCATACCTCTTAGTGAAGTAAACGTTTTTGGGTGGTATGTAGCAGGAGACTTTCTCACCATTCTTGTAAATGAAAGCTTTAACGAGGATAGTGTTTCTTATCGTATCAAAGATGTCGTCGGATAGTTTTTTGTTCTTTACTTCACTTTCCAGCGTGGGCCAATATTCCCTGACGAAGTTCAGGAATCTGTACTGTTTGAGGTCGTCGCAGTCTTTGTATTTCCCGCTTGAGTATTTCGATAGGATAACATCTTTTATGACGTGAGATTGTTTGAAATATAATCTTACTCCTACGTTTTCAAAAAACTCGTGAACTCTTTCTCTCCTTTGTTCTTCTTGTGGATCAGTGTCTTTTCTCTTGGTGATTGTAGATGATTGAAAGTGTCTGTGTAGAAAGACGAGTTCCCCTTCTGTGAAGAGTTCGTTGACTTCGCTGAGGTCAATGCTTTGGGGGTAGCAGATGAGTTTGTCCGGATTTTTAGGGTCCTTAAGCGGTACGAGGATTTGTTGGTTGGTTAGGATGAATTTGGTTTTTTCAAGTTTTGCGAAAAGGTCTTTCTTGTCTTGGTCCCACCTGAAGTTTCCGAGGTAATCTTTCTTGGTTGTATCGAATATTTCGCTCAAGAACGAGTAAGCTCTTAAGAACCATTCGGGTTTGCGTTTTTTTATTAGGTCTTCTTTGCTTAGGAATTCAATGAATTTTCCCTCGTCAAGTACTGACGAGCATAGTTCTGTGAGTATTCTTTTTGCCCTCTCGGATAGGGTAGCATCGGTATAGGAGAGTGGTTTTCCGAAAAGGCAAGGTAACTCCTTCTTATGGATTATTTCTATAACTTCAGGGGTTAGGGGTATTACGCATTCTTCTGCTTTTTTCCATTCCGAATCGGAGGTTCTTGAAATCGGTTTAGAGTGTAGGGAGTCGTACATCGAGTCACTTAGGATATTCATTAACGATTCTCGTACTTCCCCATTAAGAGGTATGAAGTCGTAGAAGTCTTTCCCGAGTGTTTTGTCTTCCTTGATTTCGTCGATTGCCTCGGCTGAGAGTTCTCCTAATTTTCTTAAGAGCCACTTGTTCCAGTCGATGTCTTGGATGTCTCCTCTTCCAACGGTGGGTACGAAGTCAGCTTGGACGAGGAATGGTATGTCAGTTCTTTTCTTTGTGGGCAGGTAGCAGTAGAGTGTTGATCCTTTTATGGCTTCCCTTGTTGCTTGGTCGCATGGGAACGCAATTACAATTCTCGTTGTTTCTACACCCTTTTTTTCTTCTGGTATCTGGACTTCTTGGCTTGAAACAGGCAGGTCTTTGTGAAATACTCGCCATTTGGTTGCTTGATCGGTTCTTCCATTCTTGAGTGCTATCAAGGAGATTTCTGAGGGTAGTTTTTCGATTGACCACTGTTCGTTATTAACTTTGTCGATGAATCGCAGCGATTTGACGTTGTTAAGAAATAGAAGGATCTTTTCGTCTATCTCCTTGAAGTTCTCGATAAGCTCTGGAATTGTGGATAGACTTTCTGATTGGGGAAGTACAAATATTGAACCCCGCTCTTTCGAGTAGTATTCTCCGAACACTTCGGGAACGTCACTTGTTGAGTTGGGGCATATGTAATTTTTTATCTCGAAATTGAAGTCATTTGATATTATTTGGGGTGTTTTTGTGACGTTGAAAACTGATTTGAATCCCACTCCGAAGAAACCTATTTTGTTCTTCTTCCTTCCGGGTTCGACAGAACAGATGCCTTCAACGTCTTCAGAGGTAAAGACATCCCCATCATTAATGACGATTATTTTATCTGTTTCAAAGATGAATGTTATGGAAGATGACCCACAGTCTTCAGCGTTTTGTATGAGTTCTAAAGCGTAGTGTACCTTCTCTCCATACAGACTTTTGCTTATAAGCATGAGAAGGTTGTCTTGCCTTTTAGCCATCTCGGGAGCTAATTCTCTTTCCTTATCCCGCTTACTACGGATTTCTTCTACGAACGATGAATCCCATTCCATATCCTTCCCTCATTATAAGGAAGTTTAAAAGCTTTATAATATTAATGAGTTATCAGTAATGGTAAATTGAGCTTGGTTAGGATCGAGAACCCAGTTAAAACATTATACTTTTGCCATCAAAGCTTTACAAGCGGACAAAAAGAATGATTTCTAAGGTAAGATTGTTATTCAAATAATCAAAAATAACCAGATTTATTACGCTTTCTGCTTGGTTTATTTACCAAATAGTTGATAGTCATTATCAACTTTTTTCAACTATCAACCTCAATTTACTGCCCAAACCGTCTAAATTGGGCCCGATTGTAAAAACCTCTTTTTTTAAATATGGTAATTTTTTTACTATGGTAATATTTATTAAGGAACCAGCCAAACCAGAACCCGGAGATTCTTTTTATGACCCTAACCATTAAACGCATTCACCCAGCTTCAGTTAAAAAACAGCTTAAGCTTCCCCTTTTCTTGGCCAGAATACCCGCAGGGTTTCCTTCCCCGGCAGATGACTATCTGGATAAAAACCTCGATTTAAATGAGTATCTTATCAAAAAACCTTCGGCTACCTTTTGCGTGCGGGTGGAAGGGAATTCCATGGTCAAAGCCGGTATCCATGATGGGGATATATTGATCGTTGACCGCTCAATTGAACCAGTGGATAAAAAAATCGTGATTGCCGTTGTTAACGGAGAACTTACGGTAAAGCGGATCCGGAAGGTAAAAGGTAAAGTATACTTAGAGCCGGAAAGCGATGAATTTAAACCACTTGAACTCTCTGAAGGAACTGACTGCCAAATCTGGGGGGTCATCACCTATGCCATTCACAAAGTCTAACCTTATTTAAGGCTCTTTCTCAAACTGAGTGGGTAAGGTAGACTGAGGGCAAAAAGATGAGGTTCTGAAGATGGAAGTATTAGAGTCACTGTTTGCCAAAGCGCTGAAACTGGAATCGCCATGGAAGATTACGAAGGTAGAGTTTCATGAAGGTGGAGGAGTCATCAAGGTTTTTGTTGATTTTCCCAGAGGAAGCATTTTTTCATGTCCTGCATGCGGGAAAGAGGTGAAGGCTTACGACACCACAGAGAAAGAATGGAGGCATCTCAATTTCTTCCAATATGCCTGTTACTTGGTGGTGCGGGTTCCGAGAACTGACTGTCCCGATGACGGCAAACTCCAGATCGATGTGCCCTGGGCGCGGGAAGGGGCGGACTTCACCTTTCTTTTTGAGTCTTTCGCAATGACCCTGGTACGCGAGATGCCGGTCAATAAGGTGTCTAAGATCATCAAAGTGGACGATAACAAGCTTTGGAGAATGATGCAGTACTATACCGAGGCAGCCCGTCAACAGGAAGATCACTCCGGTGTGAAACAGATAGGGATAGACGAAACGTCAAAAGCAAAAGGTCATGATTATGTTTCTCTCTTTGTTGATTTGGGGAAAAGGCGAACGATCTTTGTCGCGGAAGGCAAAGGCTCGGAGACAATGACAGCATTTGTCAAAGACTTCGAGGAGCGTCATGGCGATCCTCAAAGCATCACGGATGTTTCCATCGATATGTCCCCTGCCTTTATAAAGGGCGTGGAGGGGAACCTACCAAATGCTTCGATTACCTTCGACAAATACCACATCATGAAGATCATCAATGCTGCTGTCGATAACGTTCGAAAATCCGAGACAAAAGAGCAGTGGCTGCTACGGGGACAGAAGTATCTCTTCCTGAAGAACCGGGAGAACCTTACTGAATCACAACTTAAGGCGTTGAAGAACATAGAGTCCATGCCCAGAATAAACCTGAAAACTGTGAAAGCCTATCATATCCGGGAGAACTTCCAGGAGATTTACAAAGAGGTAACACCGGAAGGCTTCGAGAAGGCACTGAAGAGGTGGTATTTCTGGGCCACCCATAGTCGCATTGAAGAGATCAAGGAAGCAGCTAAAACAGTAAAGCGTCATTGGTCCGGTGTGTTACGCTGGTACGTAAGCAGGATAAATAACGGGATTCTGGAAGGACTCAACAGTCTCGTTCAGGCGGCCAAGGCAAAGGCGAGAGGATACAGAACCTTTAAAAACCTCAAAACCATCATCTACATGCTTACAGGGAAACTGGACTACACTAAAGTTGGATTACCCACTTGGAGTGAGAAATAGCCTTATTTAATTATGAAAAATCGTATTGCCTTAGTTGACTGCGATAATTTTTATGTTTCCTGCGAACGGGTCTTTACCCCCCGGCTTAAGGATAAACCCGTGGTGGTTCTTTCCAACAATGACGGCTGCATTGTGGCCCGCTCCCAAGAGGCAAAAGCATTGGGCATTCCCATGGGAGCTCCTTTCTTTCAGTATCAGAATCTTATCCAAACACATGAAGTTCAGGTATATTCCTCAAACTATGCCCTCTACGGCGATATGTCCCGCAGGGTGATGGAGACCCTTAAATGTTTTTCTCCAAAAATGGAAATCTATTCCATTGATGAAGCCTTCCTTGACCTTACCGGATTCTGTAACCAAAGTTTAACCGAATACGGAACCCTCATCCGCAAAACCATAAAGAAGCATATCGGTATCCCGGTTACTATCGGTATTGCCCCGACCAAGGTTCTGGCTAAAATCGCCACCCGGATTGCTAAAAAGGATAAAACCCTCAAGGGAGTCTTTGATATTACCAATCACCCAGAAATTGATGAGCTTCTCAACACCATAGCCGTGGAAGATGTCTGGGGAATAGGGAAGCAGTATACAAAACTTCTTAACAGCCAGGGCATCTTAACCGCCAAAGACTTAAAATCTGCTCCTCCAAAATGGATACAAAAGCATTTAACCATTGTGGGCTTAAGGATTCTTAAAGAACTTAACGGAGAGCCCTGCATCCCCTTGGAAGAACTTCCCCCGCCCAAAAAAGGGATCGCTTGTTCCCGTGCCTTCGGAAAGCCGATAGAAACGCTCGAAGAAATCAGTGAAGCCATTTCCGAGTATGTAAGCCGGGCTGCACAGAAACTCCGCGCCCAAAACTCAGCGGCTTCCTTTCTCCAAGTGTATTTAAGCACCAACCAATTTAAGCCGGGACCCCAGTATGCCAATGTTATCACCAGCAAGTTTTTAACCCCCAGTGCATTTACCCCGGAGCTTATCCGCAACGCCCGGAAATGTATCAAACAGATTTACCGACCCGGATACCAATATCATGACGCAGGAGTATTTTTAGGAGGGATTGTTTCCCAAAAACAAATCCAGCTCAGTTTATTTTCTCAGGCCAAACCAACGGAGCGGAACAAAAGAAACGAACTCATGGCTACCCTGGATAAGGTAAATAGACGCTGGGGGAACAATTCCCTTCAGGTTGCCTCCCAGGGAACCACAAAGACCTGGAAGATGAATCAGTCATTTATCTCTTCCCACTACACCACACGGTGGCAGGAAATCCCGGTGGTAAAAGCTCTTTAAAGGACAGGCAACCCTACCATGTCTTCAGTCCCTACATCATCAGATCTGAAAAACTTCCAATTCCGCGGTCTTCACCCCAAAGTTTTTATCGGCACTGCAAGTGACCGGTATGCAGGGTGGATCGGGCAGATTTACTCTCCGAGCCGCTATGATAACCGCATAACCCATAGGACTCACAAAGTCGGTAAACAATCCTTTGGTGAAGAAGTCCTTCCGGTAGAGAGTGTGGAGGAGTACTTTGAGCATTTTGCGGTGCTTGAAATTGACTATACCTTTTATCGCCCCCTGCTGGATAAAGACGGAAAACCAACTGAGAACTACCAGGTTCTTAAGCAATACCGAAATCACCTGAAGAGCAATGATCGCCTTATCCTCAAAGTGCCTCAAATGGTTTTTGCCCAAAAAATCCGGAAAGGGGATAAGTATGTGGCGAACGAAGAATTCTTAAATCCGGATGTTTTTATCTCACAATTCTATAAACCGGCAATTGATCTCCTGGGCTTTACGCTTACAGGGTTTATCTTTGAGCAGGAATATCAACGAAAGGATGAGCGCCTTCCGGTAGTAAAAATCGCATCTGCCCTGGATACTTTCTTCAAGGCGATTCCCCCTGATACCCGCTACCACATAGAACTTAGAACCGAGTCCTATCTTACCAATCCCGTGTTTGAGGTTTTGGGAAACCATGGGGTGGGGCAGGTGCTTTCTCACTGGACCTGGCTTCCTACGCTCAAAAAGCAGTGGCTTAAATCCGGATGGAGATTTTTCAATAAGGGAAAGGAGTCCATTATCCGCCTCATGACCCCATTAGGGGTGAAATACGAAGATGCCTATGCGCAGGCATTTCCATTCAATAAGTTGGTTGAAGGAATGATGCAGCACGAAATGACCGAAGAGACGGCGGAATTGATGTGGAAGGGATTAACGCAGGGAGTGAAGATGATTGTTATAATCAACAACCGTGCCGGAGGGAACGCCCCGATGATCGCCCAGCAGGTAGCAAAGAGATTTTTCAGTTTGCAACGAGTCTGTAGAAAAAGTCCTTTTGCAGAGAGAAAGTTTCCCGACTAACATGGATTTTTTTCAGGTTGTTAATTTAGCTGTGCCGGAACATCAGTAAGAGCAAACACCGGTCGCGGGCTTGGTTCCGGCTGCCCTTGACGGCATGAATCAGCTTACCGACCTCGGCGGAAACAAGGGTTTTTCGGTCGTTCAAAGTTTTTCTCATGTTTGGGTAATGAAACTGGTTGAAAACCCGCGCCCAAACTATACCACGATTTTCAACATGAGACAAAATAATACTTTTTGTCTCATGTTATGACTTTCTGCCCGCCCGAAACGCTAGGCGCGGGGCGGGGTGGTTTTCAGAATGAGGACAACTTACGGGATTTGTTTAGTTATTGGTATCCATCGCATGGAGGCCACGGATTTATCGCTTCTGATACCTCCATTTATTCGCAACGGCTTTGAGTTGCTCAACCGACATCGCCTTGTTCCGCCATCCTTTGTCGAAGTCAATGTCGTGCGACTTTGGCAGTTGATCATCCGCGAGGGCCCGAATCATAATGCGTGACGGCAACATCGCCGCCTGACCAACAAAAATGGCCTCTTGCCGACGCAAACTAGAGAGCATCTTGGTCAGACCTGCCATAGAATCAGGAAGCACTCCACGAACATGCTCCCTGTCAGACTCATTCGTTATGCGGAGCACAATCCAAGAATTGCACTGCGACAGCACAGTTGACTCCACTTCGCTTGGTCGCTGCGACACCAGAAACAGGCCGATGCCATACTTGCGGCCTTCTTTCGCGATCCGCCTAATAGCACTTTGAGCCGCCGCGTACTGCGCCTCGCCACTGTTCGGAACGTAACGATGGGCCTCTTCGCACACGAGCAAAACCGGGCTTGCTTCCCGTTCGGCAGCAGTCTGCCAGACCTTCAGTGAAAATAAGGTTCTCGCAATTGCGGCGCTTGCAGTGCCCGCCACCTCATTTGGAACCCCGGAGAGATCAACGACCCTTACGGCGCTATCCTCGCCAAGAATCTGAGAGAGAACCGAAGGCATCGGGTCGCCTATGCCGTCCCAGGGGTTCATCATGAACGCAAGCCGTTCATCTTTCATTAACGAGTCGAGCTTTCGAAGTACTTTGTTGTAGTCCTCATGGGCCTTCTTGTCCTTGTTGTTCGGTCTCAGCGCATTGATTGCGCCAACGAAACCAATCTCGTACTTCGCTCCATTTACCTCTCCAAACTCGTTCAACCCAGCCGGGTCACCAAGTATATATGGGATGGGGGCGTCGACCGTAAGCTTGCTTGGGTCGAGCTTCAGAACGTCCTCCGCAGATTTAGAGCGCGCAGTGAGCAGGGCGTTCTTGACGATGTTCGACTGTGATGTCGCCGCATACTCGGTCTTCCCGATCAAAAGACCAACCGTCTCGTCAAGATCAAGGAGCCAATAGGGGAGGGACAATGTTCCTTCATCCGTCGAAAGCCTCTTGTGTTCCGTGAAGGCCTTCCCGTATTCGTTGTGCGGGTCGAGGATGATGATTTGCGGCTTCCAGTGCTTGTGCTTGGCCTTCTGTCCTCGTTCAAGAACGCTGTGGATGATCGCTGCAACTGCGCCGGACTTGCCAGCGCCTGTCGAGCCGAGAACGGCGGTGTGTTTGCCAAGAAGTTCATTCAAATCTGCGTAGCAGGGAGCGCCGCCAGCCCCCACATGCTCTCCAAGTTGGATGACCACGCCTTCAAAATGACCGTAAATAAACCGCAATTCTGACTTGGGTGTGAGATAAAGCGTTTGCTGAGGCAACGGGTAAGTTGCCACGCCGCGCTCGAACTGTAGTTTCGGCTGTCCAGTCGCATCGTGCGTCCATTCGCCTTCTCCAAAAAGGTCAGCCTCAACAACCCGTTCATCCGGGGACGCATGGGGCGTAAGACCGCGCTCGGCTTCGTACTCCGCCTTCATTCGGAGCCTTCCAACAAGCGCATAGATGAGCCGTCGCCCGAAATGGATGCGAACAATCGATCCGAATTGGCCGATTGGATACGTCTCACCTGCATAAACTCGTGAGAGTTCCGTTAGGTATGGGTCTAGCTCGGCGATAATGTGTGCGCCGTCTACCTCAATAATTTTCCCTATCGCCAAGTTCTTGATCGGCTCACCGGAATGGCGTTTCTCAGTGTTCATCTTTCACCCCCGAGTAAACGCGTGAAGTTCTCGAACTTCCACCACAGAAGATCCGTTGTCGACCTCTCCGAGGACGCACCATGAAAAAATCCACGGTTCGAATAAATCAACACCTGATCTCGAATCCCCTCATCTTCGTTCCAAATTTTCAATTGCCCAGTTGGTTCGTTCTCGTTCGTGAACGCCACGATGGTCAGGTCAGCGGACTCGCGAAGAGCTTTGTCAACCTCGATGTTAATGTGCGTGTCGACGAAGTTGTATCCGCATATGACCAACACACATTGCGAACCTCGGCAAGGCCTCATTACACATCGAGCGCGGTCCGCCAATTGCGCATATGGGTCCAACTGCGTTTCACGATACTTTGTTGAAGCAGGCCAAATGAGAATCCGGCGGTCATCTGCGTTTTCAATCTGGAGACACGCCCCCACTCTCCGGGGTAATGGATCGTTTGGAAGCTCGCACCAGTTAATCGACCCGTGAAGCTTGAGGACACGCGCAGCCAACCCAGCACGCTCGAAGGTCTCAAGGTT
>Ga0068714_10002184_pt1 | contig 25952 bp, 29 predicted proteins | sample MTBNYHSulfiMetaG_FD_62988 | JGI IMG/M metagenome (GOLD analysis project Ga0068714, IMG submission 62988) | Enrichment culture microbial communities from rom New York Harbor, USA that are MTBE-degrading - MTBE-NYH (New York Harbor Sulfidogenic)... | ecosystem: Environmental > Aquatic > Marine >... | reverse complement strand
CCTCATAGCCGACACTGGCCGCATCAAGGGCTGCGCTCATACCCGTCACACCCCCGCCAATAACCAGGATCTTCTTATTAATCTCCTCTTCCGGTTTATAGGGCTCAGGGAGCTCACCTTTTTGGGTCTTTACAATCCCCATACGCAGGTAATCCTCGGCCAGCATTTGAACCTCCGGATCAATGGCCGCCTCTTCTCCTTCGCCTCCTGCTTTTTTTGCCTCATGGCTCCAGACCACGCCTTCCCGCAGATTTACCCTCTCCACCAGTACAGGGCCGAATTCAAAAACATCATACATGACCCTTGGTGAACAGGCAGCGATGATCACGGTATTGACCCCCTCCCCTGCGATATCTTGTTTTATCAAGTCAACACCGGCCGGACTGCACAGGAAAGGATGGGTTTTACAAAGTGGAACCTTGGAACTGGCAGCTACCGCGGACAGCTTTTCTATATCAAGTGATTTACTGATATCACAGCCGGTACAGATGTATACTCCGTATTTCTTTTCCATCTACCTACCTCCTCACCAAAGTTTGAATAGCCTTCATCGCTGCTCCGGTAGCAGTCTCAGCGCAGGAAACAACATCCAGGGGTTCTTTGGCACAGCCACAGGCAGAAATTCCCCTCTGTGGATCGGCCAGAACAAAGCTGCTCTCGTTCAATGGAACATTAAGAGAAATATTTGTCCCGGCCATGGCGGGCTGCATCCCCGTGGCCAGGACAGCCATATCCACCTTTTCATGGACTTTTGCCCCGGTTGCCGTATTCTCAGCAACCACCGTCACATCCTTTGTGGCGGGATCTTCCTCGATTTGCGCCACCTTACCTTTAATTAATGTGATATTGGGATTGGCAGCGACCTTACGGTAGAAATTTTCATATCGGCCGGGGGTTCGAATATCGATGTAGTATATAGAGATTTTCGCTTCCGGATACTGTTCAGCCACATAAGTTGCCTGTTTCAATGAGGCCAGACAGCAAATATATGAACAATATGGCAGATGGTTTTCATCTCTGGAGCCGGCGCACTGGACAAAAGCGATCTTTTTTATCTCCTTCCCATCAGAAGGCCGTAAAATCTTGCCCGCAGTCGGTCCATTGGGCGCGGCTAATCTCTCCATCATCATATTGGTAATGACATTTTTATATTTTCCGAATCCGAGGTTATCCATCTTGGCAGCATCATAAGGCTTCCAACCTGTAGCCCAGACTATGCTGCCGACCTTCAGTTCCAGGGTCTTCGGTTCCATCTTCAGATCGATAGCATCGTATTTACAAACCTCAACGCACCTGGCACAACTTGCCTTCTGGCATATCTTTCCGTCGATAACATATTGCATCGGGAAAGCCATGTCATGCGGCTTATATGCCGCCTTATTCGTATTCATACCGAAGTTAAAGTCATTTTCGCGTGTAACCGGGCACACCTCAGCGCAGGCATTACAGGCCACACAGTTCTCATTTACGTATCGAGGGGTTATCTTCACAGACACATCATAGTTGCCGGGACTCCCTGAAACCTTATCCACTTCGGCCAGGGTATAAAACTTGATATGGGGGTTGGTTTTGATTCTTTTGAAGTTAATCTCCAAGCCACATGTTGGAGGACATAGCTTTGGAAAATACTTATTTAGCTGAGCTACCCGGCCGCCAAGGTATGGATTTTTCTCCACCAATATAACATCATATCCCACCTCTGCCGCCTCCAGAGCAGCCGTCAATCCGCTAATCCCCCCACCCACGACTAGTATGGTTCCGCTTACAGGACCTGTTCCAGATGTCATGCTATTCCTCCATGGTCGATTTTTCTCGCTCTAAGGACACCAAAAAACCTCCAGGCGTCTTTTACAACGCCTGGAGGCATTGGTCTGTCATTTGTTACGCACTCAACACTTCCCTCTGACCTCGATTATTCCGGAATGATCTGCTTCCACTCCTTCTTGAATACCGACCATTCCTTCTTATCAGGATCGTACTTGGAGTTGACAAAGCACTTCCAGTTCACTTCGTCAACCTTCGGGAAGTCTGACCGGTAAAAGAAGCCCGGATATCTGGTCTCTTCCCTGAAGAGCATGTGGCGGATATGGGCCTCTACCGTACCCAGGCGGTGATATTGTTCCCAAGCCCTCATGAGTTCATGGAGATCGCCCGCCGCCATTTTCTCAGAGTCCTCACGCAGCCACGCCAGAAGCTCCATACATCTCTTCAGCATGGGGCCGCTGGTCATATAGTTGGCGTTTGCGCCTGCCCCATACTCGTCACTGGCCTTGATCAGGCGGAGCATGAAATGCTTGGGCTTGATGTAGTTCGGGTTGACGTCAGACATGGTGCTGCCGCCCTTGAACTGGTTGTAGGTCTTTACCGGCTTATAGATCTCATCGGCCAGTTCCTTTGCGCTCTGCTTCAGGGCCGGAGCAAATCCGGCGTTATCCCGGATATACCGAGCCATCATTTTGGCGCATATCCTGCCTTCAGCATGGGCACCGGAGGAGAACTTATGGCCGGAGGCGCCGACGCCGTCGCCGGACGTGAAGAGGCCGTTTACCGTGGTCATACGGTTGTAACCCCATTTGTAATCCGCCGGGACCCAGTCCTCGTTCGGGCCGCTTACCCAGATACCGCAGCAGCCGGAGTGCGAACCGAGGAGGTAAGGCTCAGTGGGCATAATCTCAGAAGGAACCTTCTCCGGCTCAGTGTTCGTACCAGCCCAGAGACCGGCCTGGCCCACGCTCATATCCAGAAAGTCTTCCCAGGCCTCCGCTTCCAGGTGTTTGAACTGCTTGGCATCCATGGTCTTGCCCAGTTCCTGCAGGGCCGTGGCCGTATCAATAATAATCGGGCCGTGACCATCCAACATTTCCTTCAGCATAAGATGGTTTCTCAGACAGGTGGCCGGGACCTTGGCCAGACCGTAGGGCGGATATTCTTCCAGCATGGCTTTATTCTTGGCCATGTAGTTTTCACCCAGGGCATTCATGGCCTTGGCCTTAAAGAGAAGGAACCATGCGCCCACCGGACCGTAACCGTCTTTGAAGCGGGCCGGCACGAAACGGTTTTCCATCATGGTCAGCTCAGCGCCGACCTCGGCACACATGGTATAGGTGGAACCGGCATTCCATACCGGGTACCAGGCCCTGCCCATACCTTCACCCGTAGAGCGCGGCCTGAATACGTTGACGGCGCCCCCACAGGCTACCATCATGGTCTTGCACTTAAAGACGTGTACCTTGTTTTCCCTGGTGCTGAAGCCTACTGCACCGGCGATGGTGTTGGGCTTATTGGCATCCAGAAGCAGTTTTACGATGAAGATCCTCTCCATGATGTTCTGTTCACCCAAGGCCATTTTGGCGGCCTCAGCCACGATACACTTATAGGACTCACCATTGATCATGATCTGCCATCTACCGGAGCGGACCGGCTTGCCGCCACCTTTCAGGGTCTTGCCTTCGTCGCCTTTCTGCTTCCAGATCGGAAGGCCCCATTCCTCAAAGAGATCAACAGAGTCATCCACGTGGCGGCCCAGGTCATAGATAAGGTCCTCGCGGACGATACCCATGAGGTCGTTTCTAACCATCCTTACGTAATCATCCGGCTTATTTTCACCCAGGTAGGTGTTGATGGCCGAAAGACCCTGGGCTACCGCGCCGCTTCTCTCTAAAGAAGCCTTATCTACAAGGATGGTCTTGGCGTTCGGGGCCCATTTTTTAACTTCAAAGGCCGTTCCGCAGGCAGCCATACCGCCGCCCACGATAAGAATATCACACTCATGTTCCGCAATTTCCGGATTGTCTACTGCGGGGAGTTCACCTAAAGGTTTGTTTGGTAATGCCATAGCTAATATCCTCCTTAAAAAAGTATAAAGTTCTGAATGGTACGCCTAATTACGGGGTAGTCATCGTCTTGCCCATTTCAGTAAAGAGCAGTTCATTGTCAAGATCGGCTGCCGTCGGCTCGGGCTTGCCCTCAAAGGGTTTGATGGAACCTTCAGGTGTCGTCCGAATGGGGAATTTAAAACGCTTCAGATTCCCGTTTCTGAATTTAATCGTCCACATAATGGAATCGGAAGCTCTCATGGGAACCACAGAACCGCCCAGAGGCACAATGTCCGAATATGACCTGACCTCGATGGCGCCCTGGGGACATATCTTTACGCAAGAAAAACATTCCCAGCACGCATCCGGCTCTTGATTGTATGCCTTCATCTCCGCAGTGTTTAACACCATCAGGTCATTGGGGCATATATACATACATGCGGTCTTCTCACCGCCCTTGCAACCGTCGCATTTCTCTGGAATTACAAAACTTGGCATAATTTTTCCTCCTATTTATGTTGTGCTACTGACAGGCTTGTTTTCGTCTACAAACCTCACTCCTTATACATTCTGACTTTTCTCTGGTCATCCCCCCTCTCAAGTATAAATTATCGCTCTAAAGACTCATCCCGTCCACGGACATAACCTCCGCCCACCGCGCCGGACGGGCACCTACGAAAGCTCACAGCCGAGCACTTTCTCCTGATTCTTCCAAAATAAGACTTAGTGAATGGTATCTCATTTTATATATGGCATCCGTCCATATGTCAAGAGAAAAAATGAATAATTGCTCACTTTTAGAGAAGCGTCTTCCAAAGGAAAAATAGCGGAATATCAACAGGTAATGCAATGCGTTCCTTGTCCATATCTTGTACTTAAGAACACATAAGGCACAACATATGGACTCATTCCTCGTCTGACCTCTCCGAGAGGAAAGCATCGGTGCATACACCTCTGGAGCGCAGGAAGGCCCTGATCCCGCCGGCTTCATTGCGTTTCCATTCGTCTATAGCCTCTTCAGCGTCCCTGGCAACGGAAACGACGATCAGCTTCCGCATCAGCCAGTAGTTGAAAGAAAGGACCAAAAAAGAACTCTCCGGGGTACTGTCCTTAATGCAATATTCAGGACACCCTTTAAATCCCCCGCAGAGGTTAAACCTCTCCTGATTGTATATTGAGCAAAGTCCTTCCGGAGTAAGCCTTGGGCAGTTGAACAGGACATAAACCTGAATGTACCTGTTGAAATCTTTATTTATCCCAAAATCAGGCCCCTTGACCAGACAGTCCGGAAAGAAAAAAGGAGTTACAAAAAAACCGTAAAACGTCAGTACGTTAAGATTGCCTTCTATGTCTTTCCGGAGGTTCTCGCCGGCCGCTACTACGGTATTGGGCAGGTCTTTCTCGGCCACGGTTCTCGGAATAACCATTGAAGTAATAATGGGATCGCAGCAGTTGTATGCACAGCCGACACCGCATGGGACGCCTTTCAGCTTCGGGAAAGACCTGTATCTGTCCCGGTAGAGGAGTTCGGGAAAGCCGGCTGTATTTACAGACAATGTCATAATGGCAAGACTATGCGTTACTCCACAACCCACACGGTACAGTCCTTGGCGTAGTTAACAATCTTGCTGCTGACGCTGCCGAACAGGAACTCCTCTTTTTTTGAAATGCCCCGCCTGCCGACAACCACCGTACCCTTGTTTCCGTGTTGCGCGTGTCTGATTATGGACTCGGCTATATATCCGCTAGGCGCAGTTACTTGTTCTGTCATTATGCATTCTTCCGGCACGGCATGTTCTCTCATGATATTTCGTGCCTCTGCCAACAAGGCAGCGGAGGTTTGTTTTTGCTTCTCAATGTGGGTCTGTCTTTCCGCGGCAGAAGGGAAGAAATCCTCGCCCATGTCTTCAATAATATTCAGTATAGTTATGCGGTAATCCCCTGATGAGCCCACAATGTTAGCCACATAGCGGATGGCACGCCTTGAATTCTCGGAATTATCTATACTAAGGAGAATATTCTTTCCCGGGTCCACTTCTCCCATCGTATCTCCCCCCTTTTTTTATCTGAGTTCCTCTGCCAGATCGCCAACGCTCCACAGATAGGGAACTACCAAACTACAGGTCCGCCCGCGCCTCCTCCAGGTCTTCAAGCAGTTCCCAGACCGTTTCGTAAAAGACCGTGGCGCCCGCCGAAAAATGCATCAAAACCCGGTTCAAGCCCTCCGGTATCTGTGGATATACTTTTTTAAGATTCACTACCCTGTTTGACCATACAATATTTGTGTCTTCATAGTAGAGTCTGTTCAGGACTTCAGGCTGTTCAGCCTTCAGTTGCTGCAAGGTACAACTCCCGCCTCCCACAACAGCCGCCAGGATGTTTCCCAGACCGAACATGTCGTAACCGAAACGCGACCCTTTGGTCGAGTAGTTGTAGTCAAAATCAATCCACCTAAATAAGCCGTCCGCCTTGTCGATGAGGATATGATCCTGCCTGATATCTCCGTGTACTTCATCCTGATCATGCAGCCAACCCATGGCACGGAAGCAAACGATGAGCCTGTCCAACAGAGAAGGCAGGGTTTGATGGAAATATTCATCATATTCCATACGCAGGCTCATGAGGTGTTCGTAAAGGGAAGGTCCATTAATGAAATCCAGAACTCTAATAGGATTCCCACGTATCTGTTCCACCGTACGCCCCTGCATGAAGTTCGGGTGTCTTTCCACTTTTTTTAGAATGCGGGCTTCCTTGGCAGGGCTTCGCGCAAGTTTAAACTTTATCCCCCCAATATGGCTGGCAAACTCTTCAAAAAAACAGAATTTGATAATTTTTTTGACATAATTGTCCCGCAGATCCACTACCCTCTTCACCCAGTATTTGGGTTCATCCTCGATCCCAAAACGCTTCTCCGTCTCTACCCCGCGAATCAAGTAATACCTGTCACCCAGCGCCAGGATATCATTATAGTCCACGGCAAAAAAATCCATGTCAGCGCTAACGAAGCGAAATGCCTTTGGCGAAGAATCCTCACCAAGATATTGCCTGGCCAGCGCCTCTACAGCCTCTTTGTCATTAATCTCCATAGCCGGTTATTCCAGGATTTTCGAACAAGACTCCGGGGCAAATTAAAACCTGTCCCATGGGCATCAAAGCCAAAAAAAATGCCGGTATGGCGACACCCATTCTAAACGGCCACCATACCGGCATGATCAACGCAACTATAATTAAGAATACTATTACTTTCAGGCCGGGTACTTACTTCATCTCCTCACCCGTGGCAAACTTCTGCAGTTTGATCTCTACCTTTTCGGTCAGACCTGAGTAATACTTCCTCAGGATATCGAGGACTTCGGTACGGCCAAAATGATCCGGAACCTCCTCGCCCTCGGACAGCATCTTGCGCAGCTTGGTGCCGCTCAGGATGACGCGGTCCGCCTTGGTGTGCGGGCAGGTCCGCATTGAGGCCATGCCGTCGCACTTATGGCAGTAGAATGTCCAGTCGATCTTCAGCGGCTTGCATTTGAGATACTTTCCGCCTTCGCCCTTCGGGATCTTGTCGAAGATCGTCTGCGCATCGAAAATGCCGTAGTAATCGCCCACACCCGCATGGTCGCGGCCGATAAGCATGTGGGTAACACCGTAGTTCTGACGGAACGTGGCGTGGAGCAAGGCCTCTCTCGGCCCACCATACCGCATTTCCATAGGATAGCCGGCCTGCACCACCATGTCCTTGTTGAAATAGTTCTCAACCAGGACATCTATACACTTGACACGAACGTCAGCAGGTATGTCACCGGATTTCAAAGCGCCGATCAGCGAATGGATGATGACACCGTCACAGACCTCGATGGCGATCTTGGCCAGGTACTCGTGTGAGCGGTGCATAGGGTTACGAAGCTGCAACGCGGCGATACGGCTCCATCCCTTATCCTGAAAAATCTTTCTTACTTCGGCCGGTTTCTTATAGATGCCGGCAAACTTTGTGGGGTAGTCCAGTTCGCTCAGAACCTTGACCGGCCCAGCCAGGTTGACTTCCTTTTGGTTGTGAACCTTCTCGGCACCGGGATGGCCCGCGACGTCATCCGTCGTGAAGACCTGCATACATTCCCAGGTCTTGTCGGCCTCGGTCATCTCGTATTTCTCTACCACCTTCATCGTCGCCATAATCGTGCCGGTAGCGTCATCCACCAGAGCGATCTCTGAATCCGGCTTGATCGCGTCGGCATCTTCCTTGCTGCAATCAATCGTGATGGGAATCGGCCAGAAGGTGCCGTCGGCCATCGTGAAGTTCTCGCACACACCCTTCCAATCCTTCTTGGTCATGAATCCGTGCAACGGGCTGAAGGCCCCGATACCCATCATTATCAGGTCAGAAGTAGCCCGCGAGTGGATCCGGACCTGCTTCAGGGTTTTCGCCTTGGTCAATTCGGCGTCAAGCTCTTTCCCCTCCAGTAAACTACATACCAAACCTCTTCCGCCATGTGGTTCAATTAAAGCCATTCTATTTCCTCCTTATGATTCATCAATAATAATGTGGCAATGCGTCGTTACGCCTCACCATTTAATAGACATGAAATGATATTTTTACCTCGATCCCCCAAAAGCACCTCCCTCCATTAAATACTATCTGCAAGCCAAAGGCTTAGAACACAAAAAATCTATTTTTAGACCTAGATTTTTATATACTGTAAGATCCCGCCCCTGTCAAGGACTAAATGAATGAACACTCACTTTTTGTTAAAATATACACATGAGCAAATATTAATAATATCATATTGTTGCCAGATGAGATTGACACACTATATGTTGTGCCTGTACACACTTTTTATAAGGAAAACCTGATAATTCTGTCTGGATGAGCGTAAATGGTAAAACGATCCTCCCGGGCAAAACCAATCAACGTCAGGCCGATTTTATCGGCCAGGGCGATGCCCCGATCGGTAGTTGCCGCGCGTGAAATAACAATGGGGATGCCTGCCCTGGCGACCTTGGCCACCATATCCTCCGGTTGCCGGCCGCTACACACCAGAAAACAGTCCGAAAGGTTATGGCCGTTTTTAAAGGCATAGCCCACCACCTTGTCCACCGCGTTATGGCGCCCGACATCTTCCGCTGCCCGGATTAGCTCGCTATGGCGGTTAAACAAGACCGCAATGTGCAATCCCCCCGTCCTCTGCCAATGGTTTGCGAAGGAAGATAAAGAACCGGCGCAGGACAGGGCTTGTCTTTCCGAAATCTGTAGCGCCGAATCTATGGGTGGAATATCCCTTGACGGTCTGTCGCCAACGGCTACACCGGTTTTGCTGCGTACATGGATTCCAGCTTCGTCGATATTGACCCCGGCAATCTCCTTAAAGGCCAAAAACCCATCCGTCACCACACGGCCGATGGCATAATCCTCCAGGTCCGTAGGTGAGACACTAACCGTAGCAACCAGGTTCCGGTCTATAAAAAACCGGTGAGACGCCTCACATGCCACCTCGTCTGAGACCATCTGGCGGCCATTTTTATTGACCAGGAAGGCTGAAAATGCTTTAATCGGCTGGGAGGAAGACAAGATGGATAACCCCTTTAAAATTTGAACTTCGAAATTTTTATCTCTGTGTCCTTTGTAAGGCAGATATTATAAGATACTCTATTATGAGACAAAAATGAAAGAATTCTTTAAGGTCAAGACATCCGGCGAGGTATTCGCCATTATCAACGAGTTCCCGGTTGGACCTACAGAAGAAATCTCTCTGACAGAAGGTACCGGGCGCATTTTGGCTGAACCCATTATCTCACCGGAAGATATGCCGCCCTTTAGTCGTTCTACTATGGATGGATATGCGGTTCGGGCCAGAGATACCTTCGGTTCCTCTGAAAGTATGCCCGCCTTGCTGACCGTAGCCGGCAGCGTAGAGATGGGCGCATCTCCTTCCCGGGCGCTTTCGGGCGGGCAGGCATATAGGATCCTGACCGGCGGGATGCTCCCCCCAGAGGCCGATGCCGTAGTCATGCAGGAATATACACAACAAGCGGACGAGACGACTATTGAGGTCATGAAAACGGTTGCCCCCGGCGAACATGTTATTTTGCAGGGAGAAGACTTGAAAAAAGGCGAAGAAATCCTACCCCAGGGGCACAGGTTACGCCCCCAGGATATTGGAGCGTTGGCCGCAATCGGCCGGCAAAAGATCATCGTCTATCAAAAACCACGGGTGGTTATTATCTCCACCGGGGACGAGATAGTCCCGATTGAAGAGATGCCGCCACCTGGTAAAATCAGAGATATCAACGCCTATACGCTTTGGGCCGCAATACTTGAAAACGGCGGAGTACCTATTTACCTGGGCATCGTGCCGGACAAATTTGACGCCCTTCGCGCAAAGTGCGCCGAAGGGATAGAACAGGCGGATACTATCCTTGTATCCGGCGGTAGTTCCGTAGGCAGTCGTGATTTTACGGCGGCGGTGTTCGAGTCCTTTCCTGAAAGCCGGATACTGGTGCACGGCATATCCGTAAGTCCGGGAAAGCCCACTATCCTAGCCCGATCCGGCAAAAAGTCCCTCTGGGGATTGCCCGGCCATCCGGCATCTTCCATGATCATTTTCTGGCTCTTCGTCCGTCCCTTGCTCCAACGAATCGGAGGTCTCGAGCCACAAATAATAACTCACCCACAAGTCATAAAGGCCCGGCTGTCACGTAATGTGCCGTCTGCGCAGGGCCGGGAGGACTATGTCCGGGTAAGGATTTTTCGTGATGAAATGGGTTATACCGCTGCCCCTGTTTTCGGAAAATCAGGGCTTATTTCCACCATGACCAGGGCCCACGGATTAATCAGGGTCGATATGAATACAGAAGGACTGGATAAAGATTCCCTGGTCGATGTCTATTTATTTTGAATAACTATTAGCCACTAAGACACAACGCACTAAGTTTATAAAATAATTCTCCGTTGTGCCTTGGTGACTTTGTGGCTGAATAGTTACCACATTTGAACAAGTAGGAGGCCTGAATTTTGCGAAAAATTTACCTGGAAATGAAGACCCTGGCCGAGGCCCAGGAAATATTCTTCAATGCCCTTGATTATGCGCCTATACTCAAGAGTGAAAAGATTTCTGCGGCTGAGGCCCTGGACAGAATTACCGCCGAAGCGGTGTATGCCCGTTTTTCTTCCCCGTCCTTTCACTCCGCAGCCATGGATGGTATAGCCGTTCCGGCTGAAGATACCTACGGCGCCTCCGAAGGAAATCCCAAACAACTAACCATCGGCAAGGACACCTTCTTTGTCAACACCGGCCATATCCTGCCACCCGGGACCAATGCCGTTATCATGATTGAAGAGGTCCACCAGATAGACGAAAAAACTGTGGAGATACAGGCCCCGGCCCATCCCTGGAAATATGTGCGCAAGGTAGGCGAGGATATCGTGGCGACCGAACTGATACTTCCCCAAAACCACCGTATAACACCATTTGACATCGGCGCGCTCCTGGCCGGCGGGATATTTGCGCTTCCGGTAAAGAAAAAACCGCGCGTAGTTATCATCCCTACCGGCAGCGAGCTCATAGCCGCCGGGGACATTACCGGTGATGCCCCTCCCCAGGGAAAGATCGTCGAATATAACTCGCATATCCTGGCCGGTCTGGTGGAAAAATGCGGGGCTATTCCCATCCGGCACGAGATAATATCCGATGATTATGATCGCATCAAAGGCGCTGTACAAAAGGCCTGCGCTGCTGATTATGACTGCATAATAATTAATGCCGGCTCCTCGGCCGGGTCAGAAGACTATACCTATACAGTCATAAAAGAATTGGGCCAGGTACTGGTTCACGGAGTAACTATTATGCCCGGGAAGCCTACGATACTGGGCATCATCGCCGGCAAACCGGTCATAGGAAATCCGGGCTATCCGGTATCGGCGGTCATCTCCTTCGACCAGTTTGTCCGTCCCATACTCTATAAAATGCTGGGCATCTCTCCACCGGAACGTCCCCGTATCACGGCCAGACCGGCACGCAAGATCCCTTCCAAGCTGGGCATAGAGGAATTTCTCAGGGTCAATGTAGGTCGCGTAGGCGATACAACCATTGCTACTCCCCTGCCCCGCGGCGCCGGTGCAATTACTACCCTGACCAGGGCCGACGGCATACTGCGCATACCACATCTTTCCGAGGGGATAAACGCCGATGAAAAAGTGGAGATAGAACTTCTAAGAGAAGCCCGTGAAATCGCAAATACCCTGGTCATCATCGGAAGCCACGACCTCACCATAGACGTGTTAGCCAACGAGATCAAAAAAAGGACGCCCCGGTTAAGCCTGTCCTCCAGCCATGTAGGCAGCACCGGCGGGCTGCTGGCCATCGGTAAGGGCATGGCCCACCTGGCCGGCTCACATCTCTTTGACCCGGAGACCAGCGAGTATAATATTCCATATATCAAAAAAATAATCCCCGGCGTCCCGGTAAAATTGGTAAATCTAGTCTATCGGGAGCAGGGATTGATAGTCCCCAAGGGGAACCCCAAAGGTATCCGGTCTATTCACGATCTCAGGCGTAAAGACATCAGCTTTATCAACCGGCAGGCAGGCTCCGGCACCCGCATCCTGCTTGATTTCCAGCTCAAAAAGCTGGGCATCTCTCCTGCTGAAATAAATGGCTATGAAAGGGAGGAATATACCCACATGTCGGTAGCCGTGGATGTCTTAAGCGGCAGCGCTGATGTCGGCCTGGGCATATATGCTGCGGCCAGGGCGCTAGGGTTAGATTTTATTTCGGTAGTTAAGGAGCGTTACGATCTGGTCATACCGGCTATGTTTTGGGATGATGAAAGAATCCGGGTACTCCTGGCAGTTATCATGTCACCTGAGTTTAAGAAAATCGTTGAGCAGTTGGGCGGCTATGATACGAGCCGAGCCGGTGAGCTTATCTGGGCGTCATAATAACGAAAGGTATAAGGTGCAGCCGAGCGAAGCGAGGGAACAAGGCCGCGGGCCAAGATGTCAGCTTAATGCCTTTGTCAGCAGTTTTTTGACAAGGACATTTTGATGGTTAAACTTCTCTCGGCTCGGTGAGCAGTTTTATGCCTTTAAGAATTTCGTTAAATCTTTTTTCTGAAACCTTACCAATTTTTTCAACCAAGTCGTTTTTATTAACAGTGTAAATTTGCGAAATATTTACGACACTTTTTTTAGGAAGGTTGGCTTCACCTTTATTCAGTAAAACGTTGCCCGGCGCCTGAGCTCTTTTGATGTTTGAGGTAAGAGCACAAATTACTACCGTATTAATTTTGCTCGCGTTAAATAAATTGTTTTGAATAACTACGTGAGGATGCCGATAGCCCGGCTCAGATCCTGATGGCTGACCAAGATCAACCCAATAGATTTCACCTTGTTCGATTACCATGGCTCTTGCCCTATGATTTTGCGGTGTTTGGCTTTCATAGATGTAGAAATTTTTCTTTCTTCATCATCTGGGTGGTCACTGTATGCATCATTCAGTTGGGCAAGCAGTGTTCGGTTTTCTTCTTTTTTCAAATAATCTCTCACCGCGATGGTAAACAGCCGGCTACGTGAAACATGTAGTTTATGCGCCAGCTTGTTGACCTTGTCAAATAATTCTTCATCCAACGATATAGCGGTTTTGACTCCAGACATATTTCACCTCATGCATCGTTTTGTAATTGTATTATGCAATCAGTTTATACCGTTGTCAATACTTAATGGCGGAATGAAAGTTTTGACTGCTAATCGGGATAAAGGGGGAGTCTTTTACGACTTCCTCAACGCCGAACGTTGCTGGTGAGAGGCTGGCATGGAGCGGCAGCGCTGATGTCGGCCTGGGCATATATGCGGCAGCCAGGGCGCTAGGGTTAGATTTTATTTCGGTAGTTAAGGAGCGTTACGATCTGGTCATACCGGCTATGTTTTGGGATGACGAAAGGATCCGTGCACTCCTGGCAGTTATTATGTCGCCTGAGTTTAAGGAAATCGTTGAACAGTTGGGCGGCTATGATACCAGCCGAACCGGTGAGCTTATCTGGGCGTCATCATTCTGATTTCTTCCCAATCAATTGCCTCAAGCTCTCCTCGTTTATAAGCCTTATATCGAGCCTCCGATTCAGCTATCCAGCTCTTTTCGATTTCCGGATCCGGCTTGTCAAGGCTGTATAAAATGGCCTCAACTAACCGGATTCGTTCTGTCGGCTTAAGCCCTATTGCTTTCTTTGCTAGTTGATCTACTGACTTCATAGTATTCCTCCTTTTCGGTGCTAACCGGGATAGGGGGAAGCCTCACGACTCCCCTACTCCCACACCATCCGCCGCAAGGCGGATCAAATCTGGTTCCTGCTTCCCGGATCATGTCCGGGGCAGGCTCTTGCCCTTCTCCTAGCCTTCGGCTCCGCTAAAACCTGGATCGGGGACTCTCACCCCGATAGTCCTGTGCCATGCCCGGCACACACTATATTTTCACAGGCGCCGTCTGTTTGGCGTCCTGTGCAAAAACGGGTTGGGCTACTTAAGTCCAGATAAATAAGTCAACTCCTGGATGACGACTCTTATTTCTGGCAGAATCTTGTCAAGATCGTTTCTGACCGCATGATAGCGCCTGCTGTGGGCCGATTTGTCTCCAATGTCTTTCAGCCTAGGCAATGCGGTCTTACTGTTTCTGGTCAAATTCCACGACGGTTCTGCAAGGGTGCACCTAATGAGGTCGGAAAGGAAAAAGAAATCACCATTTCCGGCTTTAATTTTATTTGCGATTTTATGGAATTCAAAGGTTTCTATGATCAATGTCTCAAGAAGGCGCCTAATCATTACAGCACAGGCATCGTACCAGCCGTTGTCATAGCAGCCGTTGACCTGATGGGCCACTCGTTCAATGTAACCGCGCGTTCCTTTAATAAGGGCAACAGGCACGACAGATTGTCCGGATGCATTCAGTCCTTCTTCCGGTGGGAGCAAGACCTCTTTGCAATCGCTCTGTATGCCTAGAACGAAATTCGTTATACAGTTTGCTTTATCAGTCATGCTCTCTGTGCCTATACCCTAAAGTCTTTTAAATGTTTCGCCATACTCTCGAATATTTTGTCGATTTGCTCAGCCGTGGTTTCAGGAGAGATGTGTAGCTGAATGTTTATATGGAGTTGGGGCAGACTTCCATGCGCCCTTGCCGGTTTTTCAGAAGGTGAAGCGGTATCCTTTTTCGAGGGCTCAGCTTCCTTGGGTTGAACTTCCACGACCTGTAGCTTTTGCTCTCTTTTCTTTGGCTGCCGTGAAACAGCTGCTTTCGGTTTTTGGGATACGGACTCTTCCGGAGGGGATGGATCGGCCTTCAGAAGCAGCCGGTAGAAGGCGGTGAACATTTTTGCAGCCGGTTCTCCACATCGACAGTAGTTCATAAACCAGGAAGCAATCGATGTCGGATCGCTCTCGGCTGTCGAATACAGGTCACGTACTTCTTGAGGATATGTATTTTCAAAGAGGGTTTGGCAAACTGCAGGGTACTTAGAGTCATCGCGCCAGTTGTAGGCCAAATCGGTTGGTTTCCCTGCTTCATCAAGAATCCCTAGCTTTTTGAATGGATTTATAATGTTTCCCTGCGCCGAAGTTTCAGTCATTGACAGGGCTGATGAAAGATAAGTTGTCGTAACGACAACGGGTACCTTTTGCTTGAAAAGGTTTCGCAGCTTCCACCAGTTTGATACAGCAATCTTCGGGAAAGACTTATCATTATCAGCCATTACAACCTCCTATTTGGTGTATTATTTTCAGCCCAACATTATATATTATATCGACTCGACTTTTTTCATCGAGAGCTGCAATTAGGAGTAATCGTATAAGAATCTGCGGAATAACACAATAAGAAAAAATCTATTTAAATATTAAATGGATAGGGTCGAAAAGACAAAAAAACAAGGCTGGTTTTTTAAGGGATAATTTAAATGTTGCGGCTACCGAAATTTGCTGCTATTTTTTAGTATAAAGGTTGTCCTTATGATCTACCCTCAGCGTATTATAGAAAATATAATCAGGGAAGCCATTGAAAAGGGCGAGTTTGACAATCTGCCCGGCAAAGGGAAACCCCTGGTCTTCGAAGACGATAGCCACGTCCCTGAAGATCTGCGCCTGGTCTATAAAATTTTAAAAAATGCCGATTGTATCCCGCCGGAACTGCAATTGAAAAAGGACATCCGTGCTGCCCAGGACCTGTTATCCGGGCTTACTGACGAAAAGGAAAAATACCGGCAGATGAAGAAACTGAATTTCCTCGTCATGAAGCTCAACGTCATGCAGAAACGACCTGTGAATTTTGAAGAAAACCAGATTTATTACGAAAAACTGATCGACAAGATGAAGTAATTTCCATCCGGAAAGCTTGGCTTCCCGGATGGAAATTAAATGATTCTCGACCCCTTCACAAAAGGCCAATCTCATCCTCCGACAGCAAAATAGATCAGGGTAAGCAAAAACAGAAATATGGTGGCCACACCGGCCGATACGCCGATAGGTATCCGGTACGTATTCACATTATATGGCTCGTTTCGGACAGCCTGATATTTATCCTTGGGGTCGCCACGGAAGTAGGAAGCAATAAGTCGTCCCGCTCGATACGGGTTTTTGGCAAGAAGTGCAACACCTTTCACATCACTGGTAAGAAAAGCTTGCACTCCTGAGCGTAATGCGTTCAGCGGCTTCTCACAGAACCACGCAACACCACGGCCAAACATTCTATAAAACCAATCCGTATCCATGCTGACCGTTGGTTCTCCCCCCAGCTTGTCTATGTAGAGCCAGAAAGCAGCGGCCGTCAGTAACAGCATCTGCATCATGGCCACGACCTTATCCGCAGTATAAGGATGGAAATCAACCGGATAAGGGAGGATATTATACAGTACCTGGGGATAGACGCCGGTGAGTATGCACAAAAATGCCGTCAGCCCCATCGCTACCAGCATGTTCAGCGGCGGCTCTTTAGCTTCTATTTTGTCCTCCTGCCCGGTAGGCTTGCCAAACCAGGTACCCCAGGGAAGCTTCAGGCCCGTATGGAGGAATGTCCCTATAGAGGCAAGGTGAAGCATAAGCTCGATAGCCGGTCGGTTCAGCATGCCGGCAGCGGCTACGACCATGGTCTTGCTGACAAAACCATTGAATAAGGGTACGGCTGAGATGGAAAAGGCGCCAACCATATAGAGTGTGACGGTAATGGGCATCATCCGGTACAGGTTTCTACCCTGTAATTCGGTCATCTTACGCCGTCCCGTCACGTAAATCACCGCGCCGGTACCCATGAAAAGTAATGCCTTGTAAAGAATATGACAGAAGGCATGGGCACTTGCACCATTTATGGCTAATTCACTTCCCAACCCGACGCCACAGACCATGTATCCGACCTGACTGATAATGTGGTAGGCAAGAAGCCTTCGGATATCATTCTCGAGAACCGCGTAAACCACACCATAGAGGGCCATGATCGCCCCAAGCCATATCAGAAGCTCGGTTCCGGCAAATCCTCGCGCCAGTACGTATACGGCGCTTTTCGTGGTAAAGGCAGTCATGAATACACTGCCGGTCACTGTCCCCTCCGGATAGGCATCCGCCAGCCAGGCATGGAGCGGAGGCACCGCGGCATTGAGCAAGAAACCGAAGAGGATGAAGTTTGAAGCCAGGGTATCGGATTTCAGCAGTGAAAAGGCCGTGGATCCCGTCTCGACCACGTGCATGACAATACCGGCCAACAGAATCGCACCGCCGGTCAGGTGCACAAAAACGTATCTGAATCCGGCGTCGAGGGCCGCCTGTTCCCGCCTGTACCAGACCAGAAAAACAGAGGCCCCGGCCATAATCTCCCAGAAAACGAACAGGGTGAAAAGATCCCCGGTAAAGACCACCCCAAGCGTACTCCCCATATACAGAAATGCCGCCACGTGCTGCCCGTCTTCTTTTATGTGGATCGCATAGACCATCCCCAGGAATGACATGATGACAAAGATGTAGCCGAATACCATGCTCAGTTTGTCAACGCGGCCTAAGATAAGCTCATATCCCAGGAATTGATAAATCCAGTAGGTGCCCTGGGGCATGTTGAGAAGATCCCAGAATGCAATGGCCGGGATCAGGAGCAAAAAGGCCTGTTTCAAAAGCCTGAGCCTGTTTCCTAACAGGGGAATGAGGAACGCCCCGACGATATATATGAAGGCTGGAGGAACTATATCAATCATAATAACCCTCCTTCTTCTGCAGCCAGCCATGACCCAGCGCCTTGGAGACAACGATGATGACGATGCATCCGATGAATCCAAAAACCGCATCAAACACCGGTATCTTTTGCCACCAGAAGTGGGGATGTGGATTGGTAAAAACCAGCCCCAGCAGACAGCTCAAGGCAATCGAGCCGAAAAAAATGTACTTGAAGGTCTTCATAATATTAACTTACCCCCAGAATGTTATTCACAGCCAAGGCAGTTATGTTAAAGAATCTGAAAAAGGCATCCGGATAAACCCCCAGGATCACCGCCATGACGGCGGTAACCACAAGCGGGACGACCATAAACATCGGAGCCTCGTCAAAATGCGGTTTGACATCATCTAAGGGCTTCTTGAAGAAGGCCTTATAAATAATGGGGAAAAAGAAGGCCACGTCCAGCAAGGCGCTGGTCAGTAGTATAAAGAGAAAGACTATTTCTTTGGACTCCATGGCCCCTAGACAAAGGTACCATTTACTTATGAAGCCATTTACCGGCGGAACCCCTGCGAGGCCCATAGCGCCTATAGTAAAGGCAGCGAAGGTAAGCGGCATCTGCCTGCCCAGGCCATCCAGTTGACTGACGTATTCCTTATGGGTTTTGACATATATGGCCCCGGCACAGAAAAAGAGGGTGATTTTCATAAAACCATGGAAAGCCATATGCAGTATCCCACCGGTAATACTGCTCTTCGATAATAAAGCAGCTCCCAAGACCATAATAGAGAGGCAGTTTACCGTCGAAAATGCCAGTCGCCGCTTGAGATGATCCTGCCCTAAAGCCAACAATCCGGCAGCAAGTATGGTGAAGGAAACAAAATAGGCCAGGGGCAACCACAATCCCAGATCACCGAGGAGCTTGGGGCCAAAGATAAAAAGGATAACCCGGAGACATCCAAAGACACCGGCTTTCACCACGGCCACGGCATGGAGGAGGGCGCTGACCGGTGTGGGGGCGACCATGGCTGTGGGCAGCCATTCATGCATAGGCATGATCCCGCCCTTGACCCCGAACCCGAGAATAAGGGTTATCAGGAGTAAAGTCTGTATGGCAGGTGACCCATGTCCGGCCAGAAAGCCGCCCGCCCGAAAATCCAGGGTCCCGGTCAGGTTGTAGAGCATCGCTGTTGAAAACAGTATCAGAGTGCCGGCGGTCAGGGTATAGAAGAGGTACTTTCGACCGCCCATGACGGCCTCCTGGGTCTCTTTATGAACCACCAGTGGCCAGGTGGAAATCGTAAGAATTTCGTAGAAGACAAACAGAGTCAACAGATTGGCGGAAAACGCAATGCCAATAGCGGCAGACATGCACATGGCAAAACCAAAGAAGTAACGCGTCTGGGCGTGCTCATTCAGCCCCCGCATGTAGCCTATGGAATAGAAGGAAGTGGCAATCCACAGAGTAGAAGACAGAAGGGCAAAGATCATCCCGAAGGGCTCCACCCTTAGCTGCAAGGGGACACCGGGGATTATGGGTAGAATTGTGTACTCTATGATCTTTCCATCGGTAATCAGTGGAATCATGGAGACCACCACGGAGAATTTGATGAGTGCCGCCAGGATCGTCCAAAATTCCCGGACATTCTTGTGCTTTTCTCCCGTAAGGAGGATCAGCGGGGCAGCAATAAGTGATACCAGAACAGCAAGTAGCGGCTTTATTGAATATACGATTTCCATCCTGTCTCCTCCCGGTTAAAAGCTTGCCGGAACCGCAAAGCGAATGATAAAGGCGATAATGCGTTCATTAAAGATACCTAACAAGACTACCCCAGCCGCCAGAATAAGGGTGGGGATAAGCATACTTAAAGGAAGCTCATCCCGCTTTATCTCCTCGTGTGTCCCGCCGTCGGTGGCATAGGCAGTCACCGGAGGCTCAAGATAGGCATTTTCTATAATCCGGAAGAAGTAAACGGCGTTGAGCAGACTGCTAGTCAACAAAACCACTATAAAGGCCCACTGTCTTGCATCGATCGCGCCTAAGACGAGATAAAACTTGCTAAAGAACCCACCGGTAGGCGGTATGCCTATCATGGAGAGGGCGGCGATGGTAAAGGCAGCCATGGTAAAGGGCATCTTTTTATGCAGTCCCCGAAACTGCGTAATATCCCGCATACCCATTTTGTACATTATTCCACCGGCCACCAGGAACAGGGTCCCCTTCATGAAGGCGTGATTCAGTATGTGCAGCAAACTACCGGTAAGTCCCATCCGGTTGGCCAGCCCGATACCCAGCACGATGTACCCGATGTTCGCTATGGAAGAATAGGCCAGCATCCTTTTCAGATCGGTCTGGGCGATGGCCAAGATCGAACCGGCGATAATGCCGCCAGCCGCCACCCAGGTCAGGATCTGAGTTATTGGGATCAGGTCTATGGAAAAGTGCGGGTTAAACAACGTAAAGAAAATCCGGACCATGAGATAGGCCATAACCTTGGTGAACATGGGGGCGATAACCGCGCTGGTGACAGAAGGCGCATAGGTATATGAGTCCGGAAGCCAGACATGCAACGGGAAGAGCCCCATTTTGACGGCGATTCCCACCGTAAACAAGGCAAAGCCGACCAGCACCGCCTTGTTATGATATAGGTTGGGTAGTATCTGGGACAAATCAGCCATGTTGAGAGAACCAGTTACAATGTACACGTAGCCGATCCCCAGATAGTAAAAACAGGCTCCAATCGTGCCCATGATTACATAGTTGAATGCCGCCATAGGAGCCCCGTCTTCACCCACGGCTATGAGGGCATAGGCGGCGAGGGAGGCAATCTCCAGAAACACGAACACGTTAAAGAGGTCGCCGGTGACCGTAATCCCGATCAGGCCGGTCACAAGGAGGAGAAAGATGCTGTAGTAGGGGACTAGCCTTTCAGGAATTTCCTGCTCAATACTCTTTTTTGAGTAAATAGCTACCACCAAGGCGATGAAAGACAGCATTACCAGCATAAAACCGTTAAGATAATCCACCACGTACTCGATGCCCCAGGGTGGTTCCCAGCCGCCAAGGTGGTAGTGAATAGTTCCCTTGGATATGACAGTATTTAAAATCCCAAGCGAACAGATAAAGGATACAAACAAGGCAGCCAGGGTTAAAGGGTAACACGCCCACCGCTTGAACCACCCCAGCAAGGCAACCACGAAAGCAGACATCAAGGGGACAATCACAATCAAAACGGCAAAATGTTCGTAAGTCATCTTAGACTCCAGATTTTTTGCGAATTTCTAAAATCTCGTCCTCGGCTAGGGTCTTATACCGGTTATAAACCATGATTATTATGCCCAGGGCCACTCCGGTGGTTGCGATACCCACCACGATGGCCGTAAGCATCAGGACATGGGGAAGCGGGTTCATGTATTTAACGGGATCGGCCATTCCGTGAAGATCTTCGGCTGTTAGTATGGGTATGGAGGCCCCAACCTTAGACCCGATGGAAATGTAGAAGAGTATTATGGCCACCTGGAAGATGTTCATACCAATAAGCTTTTTTACCAGGTTCTTCTTCCCGATCATGCCGTAAAGACCAAGCATCATCAGAAAGATATAAACCCAGTAATTATATTTACTGACAATGTATTCAAACATTGCTTTCTCCCTCGCCCCTCTTTTTCTTCCGTAACATCAGGATGCAGGCCATCCCTGCCGTAAAGATAACCGTAGTCTCCCCCATGGTGTCATAGCCCCTATAGTCGGCCACTACGGAAGTGACTATATTGGGTGTGCCCGCCTCTGTATATGTGCCCTGTGTATACCGGGGAGAAACATGGACGCTGCCCGGCTGATACGGATCACCCCACTTGGGAAAATCCTCTGCCCCGTATACGAGCATGACACCGGTTATGATTACCGTAAGCAAAGCAAACACTTTCAATCGTTCGACCTCCTTTTCGTCTTATGGACTGCGGCGATAAACAGGACGGTGCCCACACCGGCCCCCACGCAAGCCTCGGTAAAGGCCACATCCACCGCCCCCATCTCCGTGTAAATAAGACACATGAAAAAGCTGAAGGACCCGAGGATAATCGTAGCGCCCAAAAGATCTTTTATCTGTAGGGCCGCAATACCGGTTATTACTACAAAGACAAGCAGTATAATATCCAGTGGGACTATCATTCCTTCTCCACCTCCTTAAACTGATGCTCCAGAGTCCAGGGTTTTACACCGCACCGGAAGGCAGCCCGGGATATGGCATGGGTCCCGGTCGGACCGGCCAGAAACCAGAAGATAGCGATAAAAATGATCTTTACGCTTACCAGGATGTAGGGTAGGGCAAAGTTACCATCAAATGCATTGTAAATCGCCAGGCCAAACAGAGACAGAAGAACCGCCAGGGTATCGCCCTTGCCCGTGGCATGCATACGACAGAAAAAGTCAGGGAGGCGTAATAGCCCGATGGTGCCGCCGGCGAAGAAAAACAGACCGAGTAGGAGAAAAATCGCGGTCATTATCGATCCTATGGTCATGGTATCCATTATTGCACTTTCCCCCTCATCTCAAAATACTTGGCCGCGGCCAGGGTGCCGATAAAGTTCAAAAGGGCATAGACTATGCTTATATCCACAAACATATCCACTCGGTCGTATATGAAACCCATAAGGAGCAAAACAATCAGCGTCTTGGTCCCGATGGCGCCTACGCCTATTATCCGGTTGGTAATAAACGGTCCCCAGATAGCCCTGTAGAGGCAAAGGAATACCAGAAATAATAATGCAATGCTCACGCCCATAAAGAATCGCTGCATATCGATCATAATGACACCCCGTAGAACATTACGTTTTTGTATTTAACCTCACCCTTATGCTACTGACGAGGGCTTGCTTAGCAGATTGTATTTCTTTAGCTTGGCATATAGGGTACTTCGGCTGATCTTGAGTTTTTTGGCCACCTGGAGCTTGTTCCAGTTTTCTTCCCTCAACATCTTCAGCAGAAATCTTTTCTCGTTATCCTCGAATGAGATTACCCCCTCTTCCTCTTCTCTGGTCACTTCATTACGCAGTCTGGGGATGAGATCATCCTGGTCAATAAGCTCGTCTCGCGTCGTGAGATAAGCATACTGGATGGTATTCTCCAACTCCTTGACATTGCCGGGCCAGGAATAATCCATTAAAAACTGCATAGCCTTTGGGGTAATCTTTTTGATGACACCTCTACTTTCACCGGATAACCGTTCCATAAAATACTCAACCCAGAAAGGTATGTCTTCTTTTCTCTGTCTCAGGGGTGGAATATATATATTTATAATGCTGAGGCGGTAGTACATTTCTTCATTAAATGTCCCCTTCTCCACTTCTTCTTTCAGATCCTTATCCGCGGCCGTTATCATACGTACATTTACCCGTATCTTTCCCCGTCCCCCCGGCCTTTCAAATTCCATCGTTTCAAGAAATTTTAAAAGTTTGATCTGGGATAGAGGGAGCACCTCGTCAATATCATTTAAGAAGGCGGTGCCGCCATCGGCCCTTTCCAATTGTCCTTTTTTGTGATGCGAGGCGCCCTTGGTTATACGTTTTTCATAGCCCAATAGTTCATCATCCAATAAGGACCGCGGATAAGCGGCACAATTAACGACCACAAACGGTTTGTCTCTTCGGGAACTGTGAGCATGGATAGCCTCAGCCACCCATTCCTTTTCTGTCCCATCTTCTCCCTGGATCAGAACAGTAACATCCGTTGGAGCAAGATTTAAGATCATGTTATAAACTTGCTGCATTTTTATAGATTGTTTCTGGATGTCTTCAATCTCCAAGATGCCCTTCCCGGTGTTCTATTTATTACCTACGTTCAGGCGGCAACCCGCCGGTGGAAATATCATAGACCAAGGAGGTCATAACAGCCATGACTCCAAAACCAACACCTATCTCTACAAAAAGGATACCCAATGACCTGGCCTTAGCTATGGTTACCGGCAATAACTTTGTCAGCTCTCTATAATCCAGAAAATTTCCGCCCAGGGCCAAGCATAAGGCCCCGGTCCCTGAATAAATTAAAAGTCCGAGACAGAGGAATATAATATCCACCTTTTCAGACAACCGCCTCCTGGCCATATCCAGCCCGAAAGAAATGACCATCAGGATAAAACTGGCCGCCAGTATAACCCCACCCTGGAATCCGCCGCCCGGACTGTAGTGCCCATGGGCAATAACATAGAGGGCATAGAGCTGTAAAAATGGCGCCAGCACCCGGGTGAGGGTCTTTATAATTATATCCTCGTAGGTTATTATCATTTCTCTACCGCCTCCTGTTTAAGCCACATCGTCTCCATCTTTATCTCAGCGCCCCGTATATACGGGCCACATCCAATACATCCTGGACATAGACATGTTCCGCCTCCATATAGACATGCGCTACCCTGTCCTCCATCTCGCCGCCGTAGAGAAGGTCATAGGCCACCTCTTCGTCGATAGCATGCACGTAGTACTCGCCTTCCTTTATATCTACGCTGATAGTACCCGGGGTAAGGGTTATGGAGTTGGCAAAGGTTACCATCGAGATATCGGTTTGCAATTTTGTCTTGAACCTTATTATCCGGGGATTTATAGGCATCTTGGGCTTCAAAACAATCTTGATTACGTGGACGCTGGCCAGATATATCTGGTATATCAACCACGGGATATAGGCGAAAAACCTCTTTACTATCGTGCGCATATCCCCCACCCGGACGTTAACAAAGAGCAGGTCGTGGGATATATAGGCCACCAGGGCACAGCAACCCACCCCGATGCTGAGATGGAAGACATCAAAAAATCCGGAAAGCGGCATCCAGAATGGAAAGAATAATAATGCAAATGTGGCCAGAAAACTCAGGACCTCGGATTTAGTCCGCTCCGCCCCCTTAAAGATGTCCTGTACCTTCTTCTCTTCAAGGACCTTGGCCTCGGCCGTAAATCTAACCGAGGTATTGAGGACGTCCAGGGCGCGATTTCTGGCCTCTTCTATGATCTTAAAGGCCTCATCTGTAGCCTGTATTAAGACCGTCACTTCCATGCCTTTTACTCCTTTGTTTGTCCTGACATATTGTCAAAAACCTAATCACGGAGAATATAGCGCTATGCTCTGCCTGTAGTTAAACCTAAGGAATAAATAATGCCGGTACCGTCGTTTCCTCTGCTACCTTATATACCGTCCGGCCTGGGAATATCTTCCGTACAGCGGCCTTCCGGCTGTTTCCCATGACGATCAGCGTGGCATGATAATCCCGTGCCGCCAGCATAATCTCCTCAGCCGTCCGGCCGGCGTAGATATGAAATTCCGCGTCTATCCCCTGAGAAGAAAATATCCGGCGTGTGTCCTGGAGCTTTTTCTTAAGCCCCCGCATCTCACCCACGGTCAGCTTCTTTTGAATAACATTCACGATATCCATTTCCTTTGCCAGGCCGTTAAGTCCTTGGATAAAAGAGGCCGCCCGCTCTGAGGCCGGCGACCAGTCAGTGGCAAAAACCAGGTGATCAAAGACCCCCGCAGCCGGAGGCCGCGCCATTTCCCTCACTCGCCTGGCTATCAAAACGGGTACGGTCAATCCCTTAACGAGGCGACTGCTGTCACGCCTGGAAACCGCTCTTGTGCCATCACTGCTAAACTCTGCCGCCACAAGCGAAAAATTATTACCAGCGGCCGCTCTTAAGATGGAAGCGACAAGATTCCCTTCTTCCCCATGGGCCCAAACCTTAGCCCCCGAGCCGGACAACCGCGGTTGCCACTCCTGGGAATAGCGTTCGGCCATAATTTTTCCTCCGGCATGGAGGAACACCACCTCTCGCAGCCCCACCTTTGTGGTCTCCAGCAGCGACTCCAATAAACTACTCTTGGGTTCGCCAAGGTTTGTTGCATAAAGCAATCTCTCTAACGCCACATTAATCCTCCGAATTCCGGCTCATAGCATAACCCTAAGCGCCATATCATCCAGTTGTACCC
>Ga0068714_10002183_pt1 | contig 25962 bp, 25 predicted proteins | sample MTBNYHSulfiMetaG_FD_62988 | JGI IMG/M metagenome (GOLD analysis project Ga0068714, IMG submission 62988) | Enrichment culture microbial communities from rom New York Harbor, USA that are MTBE-degrading - MTBE-NYH (New York Harbor Sulfidogenic)... | ecosystem: Environmental > Aquatic > Marine >... | reverse complement strand
GTGTGCTTTATAATCGACATTTTCGTCTGCCTTAAATGGAGTTATCATAGGAGGGATAACTCCTTTTATATTTAATTGTGACATGTTTTTCTCCCCTATATGAAATTTTTAAGACAGCAAGTTTCAAAACAATCGACTGAAATGGTAGGGCTCAAGTTTTATCCAAATTGCGTGCAAATTTACAGGACCGTTGTCTACATGTCAAAAATTTTATTACCATTAAACATTCCATGAATCATTTTTAATATCAAAAAGATAAATAATCTCCCAAAGGTCCGTTGCACCCGCTGCAAAGGTCCTTAACATCGAAACCGGGTTGCCGGCTACTTTATGGGGTGGCCACATATTGATGGCCTCGTAAAGAGTCAGAAAGTAGCGTATATCGTCACCTCCCGACACAATTTTGTATCGGGAGATTCAGTGATTCCAATAACTTATGGAACCCCCGGCCATTTTTTGTCGGGGGTTGACGGGCGAGGGACTTTTTACGAGTCCATGAGATATTGACCCAGTCACAAAGGAAACGTATGATCGAACAAATGAATGCGGAGGAAAGCGGGAAATGCCTCTTGAAAAATGGAAATCCCTATTTCAGAACAGGGATCATTCTCATGGAATCGTGACGATACGCACGGATCGTGCGGTGTCGCCGAGAACCGGAGAGGCACACGATTTTTTCGTGCTGGAAACGCCCCCCTGGGTCAACATCATCCCTGTCACCTTCGACCGCCGTGTTGTCATGGTCCGGCAGTACCGTCACGGCACCGGGGACGTGACCCTTGAAATCCCCGGCGGAATCGTGGAACAGGAGGACACCCCCGAATCGGCGGCGATCCGAGAGCTCGAGGAAGAAACCGGCTACACGTCCTCTTCGGTTTCCCTGCTCGGAGCCGTGCATCCCAATCCCGCAATCCAGGATACGATCTGCTACACGTTTCTGGCATCGAATGCCGTACGCGTGGGGGGGCAATGCCTTGACGAGAAGGAGGACATAGAAGTGGTGCTTTTTCCCCTTGAGGATATCCCTTCCTTAATATTGAACGGAGACATCACCCACGCGCTGGTCCTGGCTGCCTTTTACCGTTTCTACATGGAGCTGCCGGCGGAAAGTCTCGAAACGGCCGTCGCAAATCCAGGTCCGTTTTCAAAATTGCTTGACAAATGACCGTGAATGGACGATTATAATGTTTGATGTATTTTTAAAGGAGTTCAAGATGGTTCTCAGCACCCCAGGGCGGAAATTCTTTTTCTTTTTTAGCTTCGGGAGTGGTCCGCCCATGTGCTGACACAGATGTGTATTTCAAAGGCCGTGGGCGTAAATAAAGCTCACGGCCTTTTTTTATCCTATAAGGGGAGGTTGAAATGGCCAAAAAATTGACCAACGGAGATAAACGAAAATTCAACGAATGCAAAAAGCAAATCGAGAAGCTTGATGAAGACCTGCTCGAGCTTCTCGGCAAAAGGCAGGAAATAGCCTCGGCACTTCTTGAAGCGGCCCCGGAAACAGCCTCTCATCTTTTCGACCATGGAGAAGAGGAAAAAATGCTCCGGCGTATCATCGAGCCGAATGGAAAGCACCTGCCGCCCCAGGCAGCAAGGGCGATTTTCAAAGAAATCCTGTCTGCCGCCAGGTCGATACAGGCTCCGCTTACGGTGTGCTATCTCGGCCCGGAGAGTTCCAACTCCAACCAGGCCGCGTTGACCCACTTCGGGCAGTGCGCATCTTACCGGCCTGCAGGTTCCATCGAGGAAGTCTTCGAATTGGTAGAAAACGAGGAATGCAGGCAGGGTGTGGTTCCGATCGAAAATGCCTTCGAAGGTTCGGTAAACAACACGCTTGATCTCCTGGCCGAACACACGGTCAAGGTTACCTCGGAAATCCTGCTGCGGGTCCGTTACAATCTACTGAGCAACGCAGTCGATCCAGCCGGCATCGAAAGACTCTATTCGCATCCTATTGCGGCTGCTCAATGTATGGCATGGATCAAAAACCGCCTGCCGGACGTGCCCATTGAGAAGGTGGCAAGCAGCGCGAAGGCGGCGGATGAAGCAGCCCGCGATCCCAGAAGCGGTGCACTCGGGAGCCGGCTGGCCGCCAAAAGGTATGGTCTTCAAATCATGGAAGCCAATATTGAAGATCATCCGGATAATGTTACCCGGTTCATTTCAATAGGAAAAACGATTCCACGGTCCACCGGAGAAGACAAAACATCGATTCTGTTTTCCACGAGCCACAAGCCTGGTGCACTTTTCGACGTATTGAAAATACTGGCCAAGAAAAATATTAACATGACCCGCATTGAATCCCGTCCGATGAAGACCAGAAGCTGGCAATACCTGTTTTTTGTGGATATAGCAGGGCACGCTGAAGATCGCGAAATTGCATCCGCGCTGAAAAAGCTTGAATCCTCGTGCGAATTGTTCAAACTTCTCGGAAGCTATCCCGTAGGAACAAGCCCATGGCTATAGAATTGATGCGTTCGTAAAAAGTATCAACCCAGACTTATCGGGGTCGGGATCGGTATCGGGGTCGAAAAGCTCTCCGGTCAACGTCCGATACCGATCCCGACCCCGACCCCGAGGGACATCATTGTTGTGACCTGGAAGATAGGCACACCTCAAAATCTCATAGACATCAACGTGCCATCGTGTTATCTGAGTAACCTCGATTCAATAAAACCGGTACGGCCGATGAAATAAGAGACCGGTTTGCCCGTGTTTTCGACCGAGGAGGACTCACTTATGTTATTAGGCATAATGAGAAAACATGCTAAATCATGGCTAATTAAGACTTTGATAGCTATAATTGCAATTGTTTTCGTTTTTTACTTTGGATATTCTTTTACATCGGACCGGACGATAAAAGTAGCCTCTGTAAACGGTGAAATTATAACCGGGCTGGAATACCGGAAAGCTTACAGCGAGCTTCGAGAGGCGCTGTTCCGGCAGTATCGTGATGTATGGAGCGACAATCTGGTCGAGATGTTTGATTTGAAAAACCGTGCGCTGGAAAGCCTCATCATGGAAAAGCTTATAAGCATGGAGGCTCGCAAGCTTGGCCTTGACGTCACCGAAAACGAAATCCAGCAGGCGGTTATGCGATATCCCGGCTTTCAGACAGACGGCAGGTTTGATTTAGGCCGGTATCGGGCCCTTTTGGCCCAAAACCGAATGGAGCCCGAGGATTTTGAAGCCGGCATAGCTAGAGAACTGCTGGGAAATAAATTACGCCAGTTTGTCCTCGGTTTCGTACCGGCCACGGAGGAGGAGGCAAGGGACTATTTCAAATACCTTAATGAGAAGATACGCATCAGTTATATAACATTCGACCCGGACCAGTTCTTAGAAGAGGTCGCTCCATCTGAATCCGAAATGGAATCCTATTTCCAGGAGCATAAAGAAGCCTATCGCATCCCGGAAAAAATACGCCTGACCTACATCTCCCTGGATCCGAAGGATTTCACATCCGAGGTTGTCCTGCCGGAGCGCGCGATGGAGAATTACTACGACTACCACCACGATTCGTTTATAGAGCCCAAAGAGGTTCGAGCAAGGCATATCTTGTTCAAAGTCCCTTCCTCGGCTGGAGAGCAAGACGTCGAAGAGATCAAGAAAAAAGCCGAAGAAGTTTTAAAACAGGCTCGAGACGGAGCGGATTTCTCCGCTCTGGCCCAAAAATACTCCGAAGGCCCCACAGGCTCCGAGGGAGGCGACCTGGGCTATTTCACCAAGGGGGATATGGAAAAGCCCTTTGAGGACTCCGCATTCAATTTGGAGATCGGGGCGATAAGCGATATCGTTCGTACGAGCCACGGCTTCCATATCATAAAAATCGAAGACATAAAACCCAGTCGCGAAAAACCCCTCGAGGACGTAAGAGAAAAAATCGAAGCCGACCTGAGATTGATCGAAGCAACTGCGATCGCCCGCGAGAGAGGGTTGTCCCTGCTGGATCAAATGCCTTACGAGGTCGATCTTGCCGAATATGCTGAACGCCACGGCCTGGCTTCCAGGGAAACACCCGCCTTTTCAAAGGGTGAACCAATCCCGGGGATAAACGGTTCCGAAGAATTGCAGCAGTCCTTGTTTTCTCTTCCGACTGGAGACGTAAGCGATTTAATGGAGGTGGACGGGAAATACTATCTCTTTCAGGTTCAGGAGAGAGAAAAATCCAGGCTGCCTTCGTTTCAAGAGGTGGCGGAAGACGTGAAACCGGACGTCACAAGACATCTCGCCGGCTTGAAGGCGGAAGCTGCGGCATCCGAATTCCTCAAAGAAGCATCCGCTGGAGGAGCGTGGGGCAAGCTGGCGGCCGAAAAAGGGCTGGAGATCGTCAAGACGGACTTCTTCTCCAGGACAGAGCCTGTCGAACCTATCGGCCGGCGGGGCGAATTCAATGAAATCGTGTTTTCCCTCCATGAAGGCAAACGTTTCCCTGACGAGGTCTTCCAGGATACCGAAGGGGCTTTTGTATTCCGGTGGGAAGAAGCCCAACCTTTCGACGAAGAAACTTTTAAAAAAGAAAAAGGCCGGTACCTCTTTCAGGCGATGACGATGAAACACCAGGCCGCTTTCAACGGGTGGCTCGAGTCCCTGAGGCAGAAAGCAGATGTCGAAATTTTGACGCCTCTCAATGAAACCTAAATCCGCCTTGACATCGCTGCGGCATTTGTCCCACAATATAGCTGTTTCGCGTCGGACGGGTTTTTTACAGGCGTTTCGCCTCCATCAGCGGTGGCGAAGGGACAAGCCTCATTCGAAAAAAGGAGGGACATCGACATGACTGCGAACGCGGATTACAGCCGGGCTCTTGAAATTGGACGCCCACCCAACATTGTCAAACTTTTTCCCCATTCCCGTGCCTTGATCGTCAGCGGCAAAGTGATAGACAGGGCGTTGCTGGCCAAGGGAAAGGCGATGACCATCGCTGCCAACGGCCGGAATCATTTTGTTATCCGTGGAGCATTGCTTGCGGCCCAGCGGGCAAACGCCGCAGTGATGATTGAAATCGCCAAATCCGAAGGCGGGGCAGGTGCCTATTGTGCCGTGAATTTCTGGAATATCGCACGTCAGGTGGATGCGGTCTGCAATGAACTCGGGATAACGGTGCCGGTGGCCATTCATGCCGATCATTACGGAATAAAAGGTGCCAAAGACATCGAAACCGCAAGAGTGGAAATACCTTCCTTGTTCGACGCAGGGATCACCTCCATCGCGATCGACGCCTCCCACCTGCCGGACGACGAGAATCTACTCGCAAGCATTGAGCTGAATCCTTATGTGCCCGGTTGGGCCGGCTATGAAACCGAAGTCGGTGAAATCAAAGGAAAAGAAGGTCTTTCCACGGTCGACGAAGCGCTCTTTTTGATCAAAGGGCTCAACGCTCACGGCATTTTCCCGGACTGGATCGCCCTGAACAACGGGACCACCCACGGCATAGAAGAAAGCGACGCCGGCATCCAGGTTGAACTGACAAAGACCATCCACGAAGCTCTGGCTCCTTACGGCGTCTCTGGGGCACAGCACGGCACATCAGGCAACAGCTCCGAGCGGCTGCGTGAAATCACTCAAAAAACACGCACCACAAAGGCAAACGTTGCCACCGCACTTCAAATGATAAGCTGGGGAGTAAAGGTCAACGACTACGGCAATGCCATACTCGATGAAGACGGGCAGTTTGCAAAAGTTTCCGACGCAGGGGTAACCGATGAGCTCTGGGCCGAAATGGTCGCCTATGCGGAAAGCCAAGGGCTTAAAAAAGGCAACTATAAAAAGTTGAATCTTCCTTTCGAAAACAAGCTTCACGGCTTGGCCGCCGAGATTCGTGAACGCATCGTGGATGGAGTGGAAAAATTCGTTTACCAACTGCTAACCGATGTATTCAACGCTGCAGACACGGCACCGCCGGCCATGGAAACCCTTCTGCGGGCCGGAAGCTTCGACGTGGGGGCCAAAGCCGGAAAAATCGAAGACCCGGGAGAATGGACCGAGGCAAAAATCCATGAACGCGCCGCCAAGTTGAATACAGGCAGCTGACCGGCGTTCCACGGTCACACGGCAGGGCGGTCATGAAGAAAGCTGCATCACCGGAAACAGGAGCCCACTGCTGGCTCAAGGATCTTGAAGAAAACGAACAGGTCCACGGCCGTTACCTGGTCAAGGAAAAACGGCTGGGAACCACCCGGCGCGGGGAGCCTTTTCTGAGCCTGACGCTTGCCGATCGAAGCGGTGAGATCGAGGCCAAAGTTTGGGACAACGCGGAAGACATTGCGAACAGCTTCTCCGAGGGAGATGTTGTGGAAGTGGAGGGGTCCACCGGCTCCTACCGAGGTAAGATTCAGCTGACCCTTGCAAGCGCGTTGAATTGTGAGGAGGACTTCGACACATCGATATTGCTGGAGTCGAGTCCTCTTCCCGCCGGGGACATGTTCAAATCCCTTCGGGAAATTCTGCATACGCTGAAAAATCCGCATTTAAGGGCACTCGCGGACCGATTCCTGGCCGACAAGGATTTCGTGACCGAACTGAAACGGGCGCCTGCAGCGAAAAATTTCCATCACGGCTATCTCGGCGGCCTTCTTGAACACACCCTTGGTGTGTGCAGGCTGGCGAGGGTTGTTGCATCGATGTACCCGTCCCTTGATGAAGATCTCCTCGTGTTCGGAGCTTTCGTTCATGACATCGGGAAAATTCATGAACTGAGATGCGGCCATGTCATCGACTATACCGATGAAGGGCGTCTGATCGGGCACCTGGTGCTGGGGACACGCATGCTGCAGGAAAAAATCCGCACACTTAAAGGATTTCCAGCCGAGCTGGAAGTGAAAATCATGCACCTGGTCTTGAGCCACCATGGTGAATATGAATTCGGCTCTCCCAAAAGGCCCAAATTCCTCGAAGCCTTCGCACTGCATCTCATGGACGATCTCGATGCAAAGATAAACGGGCTGGGGCGTTTCATCGAACAGGACCGGCAAAAGGGATCCTGGACTGAATTCAATCGGCTCTTCACCAGGTACCTGCTCAAAGGCGAGCCGGAGGTTGATCAACCCCCGGACGAACCCCCCTCTGAACCGGCCCAGGGGACGCTTTTCCTGTAAAAAAATGAACCCTTCTGAACGAACATTCTCACTTCAGAAAAGCTTGTCCTGGCGGGGGTTGGTTATACAGGAAGAGGCGATACCGAAGTGGCGGCGGGCTATTTCAGTCGCCACCCTGCCTTTGGGGGTTCTTTTCATAAATCCCTGCTGTATCAGGAAAGGCTCGTAAACATCCTCGATCGTGTCTTTTTCTTCTCCGACCGCGGCCGACAGACTCCCCAAGCCTATAGGGCCGCCACCGAATTTTTCAAGGATCGTAAGCATGATATATTGATCCATTTTGTCCAGCCCTTTATCATCCACTTCCAGCATGTTCAAAGCCCTGTCCGCGACATCGCGGGTGATGATTCCGTCAGCCTCCACCTGAGCGAAATCCCTGACACGCTTAAGAAGCCGATTGGCCACGCGGGGAGTGCCACGCGCACGCCGTGCGATTTCATAGGCACCGTCATCCTTGATCTCAATCCCAAGAATCGCACCGGACCGTGTAATGATTTTCTGAAGCTCCTCCGGCCCATAGAAATCAACCCGGAGAATCACGCCAAACCTGTCCCTCAAAGGCGGTGTCAAAAGTCCGGTTCTCGTGGTGGCGCCAACAAGTGTAAACGGAGGCAGGGGTATTTTCATCGTCCGTGCCGAAGGCCCCTGCCCTATAATGATATCCAGCTCAAAATCCTCCATCGCCGGGTAAAGGATTTCTTCAACCACGTGGTTCAATCGGTGGATCTCATCGATGAAAAGCACATCCCTCGGCTGAAGGCTGGTCAAAATGGCCGCAAGATCTCCGGATTTTTCGATCACCGGGCCTGAAGTCGACCTGATCTCGACGCCCAGTTCATTGGCGATGATGTGTGCCAGGGACGTTTTCCCCAGACCTGGAGAGCCGTGGAAAAGGGCATGATCGAGGGCCTCGGATCGGCCCTTGGCCGCCTCGATGAACACCCGCAGGTTACGCTTGAGTTCATCCTGCCCCACATATTCATCCAGAGTCCGTGGGCGGAGTGTGATTTCAGAGGGAACATCCACTTCTTCCAGATCAGGGTTTACAAGTCTTTCTTCCATGACATCCGTAGATCCCGCCGCTGCGACGAATCCGTCAGGCCAGTATGCGCAGGGCTTCGGTTATGAGGCTTTCAATACTGTTTTGCTTTACACGCAGGGCCGCCTTGTCGATCGCCGCAGAAGCTTGTTTCGCCGGGTATCCCAGGTTGATCAGCGCGGATCGGGCATCTTCCAGTAAATGCCTGTCATCAAACTGCCGTGAAGGCACGGAGGCAGGCTTGAAACCTTCCCGAAGCTTAACGGCCCGGTCCCTCACCTCCAACGCTATACGCTCCGCCGTTTTTTTCCCTACCCCCGGGATAGCCTGCAGCCTCACGGCATCTCCCCCCGCAACGGCCGCCAGGAGATCATCCGGACCGATGCCGGAAAGAATGTTCACAGCAAGCCTTGGTCCGATGCCGGAAACCGAAATAAGCATAAGGAAGAGGCTTTTTTCAAGCTCCGTCGCAAAACCGAAAAGGACGATCGCATCTTCTCTCACATGGGTGTAAACGTGCAGCGACACCTCGCATTGGTCTTCGGGCAGGCCGTAAAATGTGGAAAGGGGGACAACCACCTCGTACCCCACTCCGCCCACATTCACCACCACGGTATTGGTGCTTCTGGCAGCTATAAAACCGGTCAAATGAGCGATCATCGTGCGAATCCCCTGAGGGCGGCAGCGGCGGACCGGCTGTTTATATGGCAGATCGCCGCAGCCAAAGCATCAGATGTATCCAAATTAGGAACGGATTGCAAACCCAGTATCGTCCTCACCATCGCACGAACCTGCTCCTTGTCCGCCCGTCCATACCCCACCAGTGCTTTTTTGATCTCCAGAGGGGAATATTCGAAAATTTCCACACCGCAGTGAACGGCGGCGATCAACACCGCGCCTCGGGCGTGCCCCAGCTTCAAGGAACTCTTCACGTTTTTGGCATAAAAAACATCCTCTATAGCCATCTGGTCCGGCCGGTACCTGGCCATCAGGGATGTCATCTGTTCGAATATCGTGTGTACGCGCCGGTAAAAGGCTACAGTGCCTGAAGATACGATATGCCCGTAATCAATACATTTCAGGCGATTTTGCTCAAATCGAACGAGCCCGAAACCTGTTATCCTGGAGCCGGGATCGACTCCCAGAACCAGCATCAGCCCAAGGCCTCCATTTCTTCATCCGGAATATCGAAGTTCGCATAAACCCTACTCACATCGTCATTGTCTTCAAGCGCCTCCATCAACGACAGCATTTGCTGGGCTTTCTTCCCTTCCAGCTTGACGGTGTTTTTCGGAATCATACCGTTTTCGGCAACACTAATCGTCACACCTGCATCTTCAACCGCGCTTTTGACAGCCTCGAAATCCCCCGGATCGGTGACGATCTCGAATTCGTCCCCATCATCCCGAACATCTTCCGCCCCTGAATTCAAGGCGAGCTCAAACAATGCCTCTTCATCAACCGTAGCCTTGTCAACGACAATCAGGCCCTTTTTCTCGAACATCCAGGAAACACAGCCCGGTTCGCCGAGGCTCCCGCCGTTTCGTTCGAAAATATGTTTTACGTCCGCAACGGTCCGGTTCTTTTTGTCGGTAAGGCATTCAACCAACACCGCGACGCCGCCCGGCCCGTAACCTTCGTAATTGGTTTCTTCGTAGCTGACGCCTTCAAGTTCTCCTGTGCCTTTCTTTATGCCGCGCTCGATATTGTCCTTCGGCATATTGGCGGCCTTCGCAGCATCCACCGCGGTCCTCAACCGCGGGTTTCCATTCAGATCCCCACCGCCCAAGCGTGCGGCCACGGTGATCTCTTTGATCAATTTCGTAAAAATTTTCCCTCGCCTGGCATCCGCTGCGCCCTTCTTATGCTTTATCGAACTCCATTTAGAGTGTCCTGACATTCTTGCCTCCTCATATTATAAGGGACCGGTAAAACCCTTTCCTACGACATAGACTTCACTGCTGCGCTTTCGGGTGGCTTTAGGCCTGTAAATACGTACCTCGCCGAACCTGATATTCACCCTCGCGACAAAATCCTTGAGTGGTTCGCCCTCCAATAATTTACAGACGAAAACACCACCTTCATTCAGCATTTTTTCAGCCGTTTCCAGGGCCCTTGACCCCAGCTCAAAGGAGCGGGCCGAATCCGTCACCCTGCTCCCGGTGGTAGCCGGAGCCATATCGCTCAACACCACATCGGCCCGCGGCATCAAGTCCGCCGGAAACACTTTATCAATCTCGTTGATATCCGCCTGGATAAAATGAAAATTACCTGCGGGCAGCTTCTTCACGGGAACCAGATCAATCCCGACGACGATCCCTTTCGCTCCGACCCTGGAGAGGCAGTACTGAGACCAGGAACCGGGATGGCAACCCAGATCCAGCACCTTCGACCCGTTGCGTAAAATCTTGAAGCGTGCATCCATTTCCTTGAGTTTGTAAACGGACCTTGCACGCCACTGCTCCTGCCTAGCCCTGCGGGTGTAGTGGTCCTCCCACCTGTTGCCCTTCATACAATTTGTGTACCATAGTTGCAGGACCTTTGCAAAAGAAATGTAGTAATGTAAAATCAATAAATTGCGTTAGATAAAAGGCCTAGAAGGAAGACGGTCCGGCCTTCGTTATGACGGAGGTCTTTCCGGGAGCAGAAGAGAAAAGGTCGTCCCAAAGCCGGGTTTGGAATCGAACGAAAGTTCACCGCCGTGCTCCCGTACGATCTTGTCGGTTACCGGAAGGCCCAGGCCGGTCCCCTTGTATCCTTTCGTCGTGAAAAAATCGGTAAAAAGTCTCTTGCGGGTCTCATCGTCCATTCCGGTGCCGTTGTCTTCAACCTGGAATCGTACCCCCCATCCGGCGGGACGGTCTGTCTTGACCTTCACGATTCCTTTCCCGTGCACGATACCTTCCAGTGTGCAGGCATCAACTGCATTTGAGATCAGATTCAGCAGGCAGCGGTAGATACCGGTGCGGTCCATAGGCACCGATGTCAGGTCAGGGTCGAATTCCCTCTCAAGGGATACACCCGCCAGCTTGGCCCGCTGGTAAACAAGTTCCAAAACCTCTGAAACCAGCTCGTTAGGAGATATCAGCTGGTATTTGGGGGACCGTTCACGCGAGTAGATCAACATATCGCTCACAATCCCGCTTATCTGTTCGATATTGCGTTCGACCATATTCCAGCCGTTTTCAATCAGGTTCATGTTCCGTTTTGAAATAGCCGAGTTGATGACGTATGCACCACCATCAAGGCCGGTAAGCACATTTTTGATATAATGAGCAAGACCGGCCACCGTCCGGCCTACCGCCGCCATGCGCTCGGCTTGTTCTTTCTCCTTCTGCAGACGGTGGATTTCACTGAGATCCTGGTAGGTGACGATGGCTCCCTGGATTTTGCCCGCATCATCCATGATAGGAGCTGCATTGATGTGCAAGTGTATCCCTTCGGTACCCAGAGATGGGAAGAAATGTTCGGCCTCGTAGGCGCCATCGATCATCGTGGAAGCCCGCAGATTCATATCTTTGTAAAGCTCGAGAATTTTCGCCAGATCCCCCTCCATCACCAGATCCGCCAGCATCGGCCGTTTATGCGGATAAAAGGGCTTCCAGTGATTCTCCGTGCCGACCAGCTCCCTGCTCGAAAACCCCGTCAGTTTTTCACAGGCCCTGTTCCAGTAAATCACCCGGTGGTTGCTGTCGAGAACAAACATCGGAATGGGGGTCCCACGCAGAATTCCCTCGACGGTGTTTTTCTGGCGCCGCATTTCCTGCTCGGATTCTTTGAGCTCACCGGTTCTCGTTTCCACCTCCCTTTCCAGCATCTCAAAATAGGCTTTCCTGGACCACTCGATCTTCTTCTTCATCGTGACATCGCGCACCATGATCCTGAAAACCCCTTCATAGGGAAGCCAATTTATATCTGCCTCGACCGGGATTTTCTCACCGTTTTTCTTTAACATCTCCAGTTCCACGGAAACGAAGCCCAGCGTCTTGAGTCCATCCAGGGGATTCTCAAAAATTTTGCGTGTGTAACCGATGGTGAAGAGACTCATGGAGGTTCCTTCGATGTCCTTTCGAGTGTGTCCGAGCATACGGGCCAGGCTCTGGTTACACTCCTGGATGACTCCTTGGTCCGAGAAGAGTGCAAGCCCTTCGGTTGCATTATGAAAAAGATCCTTGTACTTTTTCTCTGATTTTTCGACTTCCAGCGCCAGCCGCCTCTGCTCCGAAACATCCCGCATCGTCAACAGCCAGTCGGAATCCGGCGTCGGCGGCCCTGAAAGCGGACGATAATCCACCTCGTAAAAAACATCTACGCCATCCCTGGAAAACCGGTATTCATTCCGGCCGGGTTCAATGGCCCCAAGAACCGGACATGAATCTTTTTCACACGGAACGTTACGGTCGAACAACAGTCGATAACAATGAACTCCTATGACATCGTCAATGCTCGTATCAAAACATTGCAGAAACGCAAAGTTGGCGTTTTTGATCATGCCTCCTCCGTCCATGATCAACGCCGGATCTATCAAACTGTCGAATATGGTTCGATTAAACGTATCCATCAGATAGCTGAAACAAAAACTTGAATTTTTTGTTTTTGCCCCTTTCTTGGGAAACCTTATTCCCGAATGAGCCACGCCTCGGTTATTATCTGTTGCCTAAAACACCATGAATCAACCTTAATAAGCGCTCCGGTCGAACCGGCTTTTCAAGATAGCCGGCAGGCTCCGGGTCCTCACAGACACCGTCATCAATCAGCGCTTGAAGAAAGGACTCTATCCCTATTCCGGTTTCTCCGGACACCCCCGTGACCATAATCACAGGTATTTTTCTAAGATTCTCATCTTTTTTCAAATCCGCGAGCAATGAAATACCGCTTTTCGCAGGCATCATCAAATCAAGAAGGATCAAATCCGGGTTTTCGCTCTTGGCCTGGCTGAACCCTTCAATGCCGTCGGAAGCAGACAGGGCCCTGTATCCATGGTCCTCCAGAAGCGTCGAAAGATACAAGACAACATCCGGATCGTCGTCTATGATCAAAATGGATTTTCGCATGGTAAAATTCCTCGTTTATTCTTCAAAAGCAGCCGGTTGAACGGACCGACAGAGAGCCTATAACCTAAAGAGCCGATTGAATTTATAATGTGTTCCCGTGCGATAGTCAATGAACACGCTATGGATGCACCCGGTTGTTGTGCCTCAGGGAAAAATAGGATACAAATAGTGTCCGCGTTGCGGAGGCATCATCATTGATGAAGTCCTAACGTTGTTTTTTACCGGAGAGAGAACATGGAAGGTTCAGCCGCCCACGGCTCCCATAACACTGAAATCATCCTGGACAGCATCGCCGACGGCGTTTTCACCGTCGACCGGGAATGGCGCATCACATCGTTTAATCGGGCCGCTGAACGAATCACCGGAATCCAAAAACAGCAAGCAATCGGGAGGCACTGCTGGGATGTTTTCAGGGCCAGCATCTGCGAAAGGGAATGCTCCCTCAGACAGACGATGGAGACAGGGGAGTCCATAGGAAACAGGACCATTTTCATCGTCAACTCACAGGGTGAACGGGTGCCTGTGAGCATATCCACCGCGTTGCTTAAAGATGAACGAGGAAAGGTGATAGGCGGAGTGGAGTCCTTCCGTGATTTAAGCGTCGTCGAAGCCCTGCGAAAGGAGTTGCAAGGCAAACAGTCTTTTTTCGATATTATCAGCAAAAACAAGGAGATGTTACGCCTTTTCGGGATCCTTGAGCAGGTCGCCGAAAGCGAGGCCACGGTTCTCCTGATCGGCGAAAGCGGCACCGGCAAAGAACTTTTTGCAAGAGCCATCCATTCCCTCAGTTCGAGAAAGAGCGGGCCGATGGTACCGGTGAACTGCGGAGCCCTGCCGGACAACCTTCTGGAGTCGGAACTCTTCGGCTACAAAGCCGGGGCTTTCACCGGTGCAGCCAGGGACAAACCAGGACGATTCACCGTCGCTTCCGGGGGGACGATTTTTCTGGATGAGATCGGAGATATATCCCCGGCATTGCAGTCCCGGTTGCTGAGAGTTCTGGAAAACAAGACCTATGAACCTCTCGGCAGCAATCTATCCATGTCCGCGGATGTCCGCGTCGTCGCCGCGACCAACAGAGATCTGGAAGGAATGGTCGCCTCAGGCGAATTCCGTCGGGACTTGTACTACCGCATCAACGTGGTTACACTCCGCCTTCCGCCGCTCAGGGAAAGGACGGAGGACATTCCTCTGCTGGCGGAACATTTTGTACGGAAATATTCCGGATTAATGGGGAAAGAGATCAAGGGAATATCCCCGGAAGTGATGTCTATGCTCATGGGGCATAAATTCCCGGGCAATGTGCGCGAACTGGAGAATATCATGGAATACTCGGTCGTCGTATGCCGGGGACCGATGATCGACCACATGCATCTTCCTGACTCCTTCTGCGGCAATACCGGGGATGATTGGAGCGGAGAAATTCCAACCTGGGACGATGCCGAGGCCGTTTTTATTCTTCAAGCTCTGGCCCGGAACAGCTGGCATAAAACCCGCACAGCATCGCAGCTCGGAATTCACCCCAGTACCCTATGGCGTAAGATGAAAAAGCTCGGCATCGCGCAACCAAAAGAACGATGACGCCGGATGGTAGAAAATTGCATTTATGCATTCATGGCCACACGCTGATATTGCATTAATGCAAGAAAAATACCCCTTCCATTGGATCCATTGCTGCAACCTCCCGAAAAAGCGATCATTTTATTTCTGGCACACAACATGCAGTTGAAAACTGTCGTCGCGTGATTATTATAAGAACACGCGCGATAATTCAACAGGCAAGGAGACAAGCTATGAAAATTGCAGTAAGCGCGGCAGGCAACACGCTGGAAGCTCCGGTCGATCCGCGTTTCGGCCGCTGTGCGAATTTTTTGATAGTGGACACAGAGAACATGACATTCGAAGCTTTCGGCAACGATGCCGGCACCCTCGGCGGCGGGGCCGGGATACAAGCCGCTCAATTCGTTGCATCAAAGGGAGTTTCCGGAGTGGTCACCGGGAACGTCGGGCCCAATGCGATGAGAACGCTCTCCGCTGCGGGAGTCAACGTTTACACAGGTGCGACCGGATCGGTCGCCGACGCTGTCAAGGCGTTCAACGAAGGAAAACTGGCCGGGGCCACCGGAGCCACCGTAGCGGACCATTACGGCATGCAAGGCGGAGGCATGGGCGGCGGCATGGGACGAGGTATGGGCGGCGGTATGGGCCGGGGCATGGGTGGAGGTATGGGCGGCGGCAGAGGCCAGGGCCGTGGCGGCGCTGGAAAATAATCTACTTCGGGAAATTTCGATTTTCCGTCGTATCCTTTTTAAATTCAAAGGGATACGTAAGGGGCTACGATCCGAACCGAGGCGATATGAGCCATGAGAATCGCAATTCCGGTATGGAACGAAAACATATCCCCGGTATTCGACACCGCGGCCCGGGTATTGGTTCTGCACTATAAAGGTTCCCAGGAAATATCCAGAACCGAAACGTTTCTTGAGGGGCAGGATCTGTACAGCAGGTGTCACCGCTTGAAAACCCTGGAAGTTGATACGTTGATTTGCGGCGCTATCTCGAAATGTTATTATATGATGCTATGCAAATCGGCGGGAATACGCGTGATACCATGGATTTCCGGCACCGTGACAGAAGTTTTGGATGCATTTATGTCCGGGACGCTTATGGACACGAAGTTTCTGATGCCCGGGTGTAGATGGGAAGAAAACGAAAAAACGAATTTTTCCTCTTTGCCGGCGTGTAACAGGAGAAAAAGGCAGAAAGAACAAATCAAACACTAGTGGAGGGAAGGGATTCATGAGTAACAATGCATGCAGTACACAACAAGAAATGCAAAAAAGACATGCCCAGCAGGACGGGGAAATACAGCAGCGGCTGTCGCATATACGTAATAAAATTCTTGTTATGAGTGGAAAAGGCGGCGTGGGCAAAAGCAGCGTCGCGGCCTATCTGGCTGTAGCGCTCGCGGATAGAGGATATCGTGTCGGGCTTATGGACGTTGATCTTCATGGGCCGAGTATACCCAGAATGCTGGGCTTGAAAGGGAGCCTCGGGCCCGCCAGCGGTGAAGGCAAGGCCACTCCGGTAAAATACAGACCTAACATGGAAGTTATGTCCATAGAAACCCTTCTGGGAGACGACAAGGATGTCGCCACCATCTGGCGGGGGCCTCTCAAGATCGGTGTCATAAAGCAGTTTCTCTCAGACCTGGAATGGATGGATCTGGACTACATGATTCTCGACTCCCCTCCGGGAACCGGCGACGAACCGCTTACCATCGCCCAAGTCATACCGGACGCCAAGGCGTTGATCGTCACCACCCCGCAGGAAGTTTCGCTTGCTGACGTCAGGAAGTCCATCAACTTCTGCCGCCAGGTGAACATGAAGATCCTCGGCATCGTAGAGAATATGAGTGTGCTGGTATGTCCGCACTGCGGCAAAACCATAGAACTGTTCAAATCCCATGGGGGTGAAACCACCGCAGCCAAGGAAGGTTTGCCCTTACTGGGAAGTCTCCCGCTTGACCCCGCGGTGGTATCGAGCGGCGACGCCGGAGACGTCACGCTGCTCAGCAGAAACGATCTCCCGTTTTCCAAGGCCTTCTCGGAGGTTGTGGATCAAGTTATCGCCCGCACCGAACAAGACGCCGCTCAACAGTCTTCCAAGGCATCCGGGGCAAAAGAAAACCCTCAAGGGTCCGGGGAGGCCGTTCAGGGAAAAGCACAGAAGACCATCGCGCTTCCAATAAGCGAAGAAAAACTGTCATCTCACTTCGGACACCCGGATTATTTTGCATTCATAACGACCGACGATGGAAAAATCGTCGGCCGTGACAACAAAACATCACCGCCCCATGAACCCGGGGTGCTTCCACAATGGCTTCACGAACAGGGAGCTTCGGTGGTTATTGCAGGCGGCATGGGAGAACGTGCACAGACTCTTTTGAGACAAAACGGCATAGAGGTGATTGTAGGGGCACCTGTCGAAAACCCCGAAACACTGGTCAAACAATATTTATCCGGCTCATTATCCGCCGGTACAAATACCTGCGATCATTAAGCTGCCCTTCCTGACGGCATGCCCTGATGACGACGACAAGTTTGGAGGGCATGTCCGTTCCATTACCCGCGCACCTGCTCAGCGGGTGCGCGGCCTCTTTTCTGAAAACCCCGCGATGGAGAAAATCGTCATGATTTTGAGTATTGCAAGTGGAAAAGGTGGAACCGGAAAAACCACGATCGCTACCAATCTGGCCTGGGTCCTCGGCTCAAAAGCCCAACTTCTCGACTGCGATGTAGAAGAACCCAATTCACAGCTGTTTATCAAAGCCCCGCTGGGCCCTCCGACAACCGTCACAACAGAGGTCCCTGAAGTTGATGAAGATATTTGTACGTTGTGCGGTGAATGCAGCGACCTTTGCCGGTTCAAGGCGATTGTGGTCATAGGCGAATCCATTTTGACATTTCCCGAACTTTGCCACAGCTGCGGTGGTTGCTGGGAGATATGTCCCGTCAACGCGATATCCCAGACCAGCCGTGAGCTCGGCGTCCTGGAAGAAGGAAGCATCGAGGGGCTCGATTTTGTCCACGGGCGGCTTCGAGTCGGAGAGGCCATGGCCCCCCCGCTGATCAAAGCGGTTCGAGCCCGGATGGGTCGCCGTGAAATCACCATTATAGATGCTCCGCCGGGAACCTCATGCCCCGTGATAGCAGCCATGAAAAACACCGACTTCGTTTTGCTCGTAACCGAACCAACGCCTTTCGGCTTGAACGATCTGCAACTTGCGGTCGGCGCGGTTCGCGAATTGGGCATTCCATGCGGTCTCGTGATAAACCGGTCCGATCTGGGTGACAACAACGTCATCGAATACGCGACGGCTGAGCAGATCCCTGTTCTGATGGAAATCCCCTTCGACCGAAAAATTGCCGAGGTCTATTCCAATGGTGATCTTGTGGTAAAGGCGATGCCTGAATGGCGAAAGAAATTCGAATCCCTTTACCTCGATATCTTGAAGCTTGCGGGCAAGGAGGCGTAAATGCGTGAGTTGGTTGTTTTGAGTGGAAAAGGAGGTTCCGGGAAAACCAGCGTCATATCAGCTTTTGCAGCAATGCCCGGAAAAAAGATTTTATGCGATGCGGATGTGGATGCAGCGGATCTTCATCTTATACTCAACCCGGAGATCCTTGAAACCCATGATTTCGTGTCGGGAAACACCGCCGTGATCATTCCGGAAACGTGCACCGAGTGCGGCAGGTGCAGAGAACTCTGCAGATTCTCGGCGATAGATGAGCAGTTCCGGGTCGACCCCCTGGACTGTGAAGGCTGCGGAGTATGTGTTCACTTCTGTCCTGAAAACGCTATCGATTTTCCTGAAAACACATGCGGGCAATGGTTTCTTTCCGATACGCGATTCGGACCCATGGCGCATGCGCGGCTCGGCATCGCCGAGGAAAACTCCGGGAAACTTGTCGCCCTGGTTCGAAGACAGGCCGAGAAACTCGCAGAGGAAAAGGGCATTGATCTCATCCTGACAGATGGCCCTCCCGGCGTGGGTTGCCCGGTCATTGCGTCCCTCGGAGGCGCGTCGGCCGCGCTGATCGTATCCGAGCCCACGGTTTCGGGCATTCATGACATGAAGAGAGTCGTGGAATTATGCGACTTTTTCGGAATTCCGGCCTGGCTCGCCATCAACAAATTCGACCTGAATCTTGCCCAGACGGAACGTATAGAAACTTATGGAAAGGAAAAGGGAGCAAAATTGATCGGCCGAATCCCTTTTGACCCCACATTCACGAAGGCGATGGTTCAGGGCCTCTCTGTTCAGGAATACGATCCGGACGGCACTGCAGCCGCGGCGGTATCGGAAATTTGGAAAACACTGGAGGAAGCTTTGATGTCTCTGCCCGCAAAACTGTAACCACCTGCCGTTCATTTTTACCACCGAAAAGCCCGGCATGTCGGACCGGTGAACCGATCAGGCATGTCGGGCAAACCGTTTTCATCCCAGCCAACCTCTTTCCCACCCCAGGAAAACCATTACGAAAAAGACGCACGCAACGCTCACGAGCCAATCCCTCAAACCGAAACGGTATCGTTTACGGTAGCTTCTTCCTTTCCTCCCGAAACCCCGGGATTCCATAGCGATCGCCATGTCATCCGCCAGCATGAAGGCCTGAACCAGCAGCGGCATCAGGAGTGCCACCAGGTTTTTTATGTTCCGGAATCTCAACGCAAGGTCGATTCCCCGAGACTTCTGGGCTTCCACGATATGCCTGACTTTGAGCCCGATAAGCGGGACATAACGCATCCCTGATGTAACCATAAAGGCCACCCCGAAAGGGAATCCCAGCAGCCTGAGCGCGTCTCCGATAACGCCCGGGTCCGTCGTCCCGAAAACCGCCGCCGAAACAGAAAACAGTACGAAAAGCCTTACGGCCAGAAAGGAAGCCGTCTCTGCATCGTAAAAAACAATTCCAACGACGAAAACAAACCCCGCCAACGGAATGGTCATCCGCAGCACCCTCACAAAACTCCGCCAGTGCCCGCTCCCTGTTGAAACCAGCAACAGAAGCACCCATCCGGCGAGAAAGGTTGTCATGTGAACCGCTCCGAGCACGGCGATAACGGCACAGGCCCCTATCAACAACCTGGTGCGAGGGTCAAGGCTGCCCATCGTCTCCTCCATCGGCCCCACCTTCATCGGCCCGGGGTGCCTTTATCGCCCTCCGGACATCGGAAGGGGATCCGTCCACAGCCACGACTCCGTCTTCGAGCAGGATCCAGCGGGATGCTACCGCAGTCGCGAAATCCAGGTCATGGGTCACGACAAGCGTCGTGAGACCGGTTTCGGCCAGCCTGTTGAGAGACGCTGCAAGGGATTCACGGAAACGCCCATCCTGCCCGGCGGTCGGTTCATCCAGCACGAGTATCTCCGGTTCCATCGCCAGGATCGAACCGATTGCAACCCGCTTCTTCTCCCCTTCACTCAAACGATAGGGGGAACGAGCCCAGAAATTCGTCAGTTGAAAAAGTTCGAGCGTTTGTTCGAAACGGGTGTTTCGAATCTTCCCGAGAGCCCTTGGCCCGGCAAGCAGTTCTTCACCGACACTGGCTGTAAAAAACTGGTCATTGGGGTTCTGGAAGGAAATGCCGATCCGGGACGCCATCCGGGAAGGCCCCAGGCCCGCCACATCCTGTTCCCCATAGGCTACCTTCCCGGCCGAAGGTTTCAGCAGGCCGTTCAAATGCTTGACCAAGGTTGTTTTTCCGCATCCGTTTCTGCCCACCAGAGCGACCGTTTCACCCTGCCGGATGCAAAAGGAAACATCCCGCAAAATCACCCGGCCTTCCCGTTCGGCCTTCAAGTTTTCCACGCGGAGCAGGGGTTGACCGGCCGCGTGGGTCGAAGGCGCCGGGTAATGAGGAATCAACCGCGCCTCGTGAAGCATCGGCATCACGGTTTCCGCGGATCCGTCGCCCGTTATTCGGCCCCGCTCCATAAGAACACAACGATTCAATTCCCAGGGCAGATCCTCCAGAACATGTTCAACGACGACGACCGTCGTCCCCTGCCGATGCACGCGGCCAAGGATGCGCCGGAGGTTCTCTGAGCCGGCCCAATCCACGTTCGCGAAAGGTTCGTCCAGAACGACCAGAGGCGGCTCCGCGCAGAGCACGGCGGCGATCGATATGAGCTTGCGCTCACCACCCGAGAGCCTTGAGGGAGAAAAAGAAAGCAAATGGTCGATTTCAAATTCTGAAGCCGTCTTCCGAACCCTGAACGATATTTCCTCAGGCTCCATGCCCAGGCTTTCAAGTCCGAAAGCCAGTTCGTCTTCCACGGTGGCATTGAACAGCTGGGCGTCTGAGTTTTGCAGCACAAGGCCTACCCGGGAAAACAAATCGGCGGGAGGATGCAACGCCGTATCGAGACCCGAAACGCTTACCGAGCCTTCCAGTATCCCACCGAAATGATGCGGGATCAAGCCATTGAACGTATAGGCCAGCGTCGATTTACCGGAGCCGTTGGCCCCGCAGACCAGCAGGTACTCTCCACCGGAAACGGTTAGATTTATGCCCGCGAGCACCCTCTCCCCGGCGGGATAACGGTATTTCAAATTTTGAACCCGGATCACGGCTGCCAGATCTTTGCTTTTTGCAGCAGGTGAAGCGCAACGAGGCCGATGATCGTTCCCCCGATCGTACTGACGCTGAAAGCCACCACCAGCGTCGCAGCCGCCATTTGCCTGCCCATAAAAACCGGCCCTACGATCCAGACGCTTATGAGCGCCCCCAGCAACCCTGTTCCAATCACCTCTCCCACGCCCGCTGCATAGATGTTTTTAAAAAACCGGTACGCCAGGCCGGCTAAAAACGCGCCCACCATCCCCCCGGGAAAAGCCAGCAGGGTACCGAGCCCCATAATGTTTCTTATGACTGCAGCGGCAAACGCTATCGTCACCGCATACCAGGGCCCGAGCATCGCCGCACCGATCACGTTGACCATGTGCTGGGCCGGAAAACACTTTGAAATACCAACCGGGATGAAAAAAGGCGAAAGCGCCACCGCCAGGGCCACAAGGATCACGGCTTTGGCGACATCCTTGGTCTTCATATGGATATGCATTCGTTCTCTCCTTCCGCATAGGATAATCGCGGCCCGACAAAAAAACCGTTTCCCGAGGGAAACGGTCTGTCATCCACCAACAAACGTTCGGCCGATTCAAGACATCTCCCTACGCTGGAATGATCCAGATCAGGTTCGAAGGGTGTAATCTCAGGCTTCGTAGAAAGCCACCCCCGGGCCATAAACCATTTTCTGTAGATTTTTAGTCCATGATTTGTCTCCTGTCAAGGCCTGCTTCAACCAAGCCTGCTTCAACCCTGGAACTCCTGGAGTTCCCGCCACAAGGCATCCACCTGTCGGCGTGTTTCGTCCAGACCGCCGTCGTTGTAAACGACGAAACGGGCGCGGGGGATTTTTTCATCCATCGGCATTTGACTCTTCAAAATCTGTTCGGCGCGACGCGCGGAAACCCCGTCCCGATCCATCAGTCTCTGCTTCTGAAGCGGCTCGGGGGCATAAACAAGCACGACCGCATGAAACAGCGCCTCCAGGTTCAATTCAAAAAGCAACGGAATCGCTGCAACAATGATCACGTCCTCTTTTTCTGCTAAAACAGCCTGGACCTTGTGAAGGTATAAATCGAATATCCGGGGGTGGGTCAGGGCCTCCAGCCGTTTCCTTTGCTGCGGCTCTGAAAACACGATTCGGCCAAGAGCTTTTCGATCCAACCCACCGTCAGGACCCATCATTTGGTCCCCGAAAATTTCCACGATTTCTCTCAGGGCAGGCGCACCGGGTTCTACGACCTCGCGAGCCAGATGGTCGAAATCAATCAACCACGCCCCCCGTTCTACAAGCATCGAACCCACCGTGGATTTTCCTCCGGCGATTCCACCGGTAAGCCCTATGATGACCCCCCGGGCGGAAAAAAGAAGCTCCTTGATACCTTCCCGACAGTGCTTTGTCATGGGATACACGCCATCGAGGTTTTCTCCCGGCATAGGTCCCCTCCCCTATTTTCGGCATAATCTTGATTTTATCACAACTCCTACAAGAAAGTCTCCGGGAGTTGTGTAAAAACCGTTTGACATTTCGGGTTGTATTCGATGAAAAAGAAGATACTCAGACCACCGTGTCTTTCCTGACAGGCGATCTCGAGGTGGGGACGATTTTGACGGTACAACAACCATGGAGGCCTGGTATGGCGGACAAAACCGTTCACGTGGACCATGCAAACGGCATCGCGGTTCTTTCGATAAACCGGCCCGAAGGATTCAATTCATTCGACATGGAAACCGCTTCCGCCCTGGCGGATTCCATCAGCCGCGCCGCCGCAGATGACGATGTCCACGGAGTCGTGTTGACCGGCAAAGGAAGGGCCTTCTGCGCCGGTGCAGACGTCCGTTGGATAGGCGGTTTCGGAGATCAAACCGGGACGGCCCTCCGAAGGCTCGCCCGAACGTTCCATCAGGGGGTGGTCGAAATAAGGCGGATGCCCAAACCCGTGATCGCAGCCGTGAACGGAGTCGCGGCCGGAGGCGGGTTTTCGCTGGCCCTGGCATGCGATTTCAGGATCATCGAGCGGTCCGCGGTCCTTCGCCAGGCCTACACCTCCAATGGTCTCAGTATCGACGGCGGCGGATCCTATACCCTGCCCCGCCTGGTCGGACAGGCCCGAGCAATGGAAATTCTTGCATTCGACCGACCGATCGATTCCGCAACCGCCCTTGCATGGGGCCTTGCCACCGAAATCTCGGATGACGGAAAAAGTGTCCCACGCGCTCTGGAGATGGCCGAAAAGATAGCAGGAAGCGCCAGGACCTCATTCGCTGCTTCCAAGCGCCTGATCGCTCTTTCAACGCACAGCGTATTTGAAGAGCAGCTCGAGATGGAGAGGGAAATGCTGGCCGCCTGCGGCGAACACCCGAACGGGAGGGAGGGCGTCGCGGCTTTCCTTGAAAAGCGTCCGGCAAGGTTCAATATCAAGGGCAGGTGATCACGCCTGGTCGTAATGACCGAACTGCATGGTATAGGTCGCGCGGCCCTGGGTCACGGACCTCAGGGATGTGGAGTATCCAAACATTCTGGATAAGGGCACGCTCGCGGTGACTACCTGGACGGCGCCCTTTTTCATGATATGATCGATTTTGCCCTGCCGCGTGTTCAGATCTCCAATCACCTCACCCAGGAAATCGTCCGGAACCAGAATTTCAACCTTCATGATGGGCTCGAGCAACGTGGCCCCCGCCTTTTCACAAGCATTTCTGTAAGCCAGGGTGCCGGCGATTTTAAATGCCAGGACATCGGAGGTTTCCTTCATATTGACATCCAGCAGTTCGGTTAAAACGTCGATAACCGGGTGCCCCATGACAACCCCGCTGTTTTCGGCCTCCGATACCCCCTGCCTCACGGCCTCCTGGAACTCCACCGGCACCCCTTCTCCTCGATACAGGTTCTCGAAAGCATTCCCTTCCCCCCTGGCCCTTGGAGACAATCTGAGTTTCACGGCGGCGAACCTTTGTTTGCCGGCCATTTCCCGCTCAAAGACTTCTTCATGTTCGGAAATTCCCATAATCGTCTCCCGGTAAACAACCTGGGGCTTCCCTCTGTTCGTTTCCACCATGTATTCCCGTTTCAGGCGGTGGAGGACCACGTCCAAATGCAGCTCACCCATACCGGATACCACTATCTGGCCGGTGTCATCGTCAATCTTAAACTTGAAGGTAGGGTCTTCCTCCGCTAACTTCCCAAGGGAATCCAAGAGCTTGTCATTATCCTGGACTCTTTTGGGTTCGACCGCGATACTGATCACGGGCTGCTGAAAAGCGATCGTTTCGAGAAGCACGGCGCTTTCCTCAGTGCAGAGAGTATCCCCGGTGCCGGTCAGCTTCAATCCCATAGCAGCCACGATGTCCCCGGAAGTTGCGGCCTCGATCCTTTCTCGTTTATTGGAATGCATCCTAAGTAAACGAGCTACTTTTTCCTTCACGTTCTTACCCGGATTGTAAAGGGACTGGCCGACATGAACCGTACCGGAATACACCCGCAAATAGGTCATTTTCCGCCCCTGATCCATCTGCACCTTGAACGCCAGGGCACAGGGAGGATCTCCCTCCTTCGGATAGCAATGAACTTTTTCGCCGGTTGAGGGATGAATGCCTTCCACAGGCGGCACCTCCAGTGGGGAGGGTAGGTAATCGACAATGGCATCCAGAAGAGGCTGGATCCCCTTGTTCTTCAAGGCCGCCCCGCAAAAAACAGGCACAATCTTCAAGGAAAGAACACCGCGACGGACAGCTGCCTTGAGCAAAGCCGGCTCAATGGGTTCCTCCGCGAGGTAACGTTCCATAATCGAATCGTCTATATCCGCCAGCATTTCCAGCAGGTGCTCCCTGTAAACCCCGGCCTCCTCCTCCAGCTCTGCAGGTATGGCCACCTTCTCGAATCCCGCGCCCAGGCTCTCGTCATTCCAGACCACAGCGTTCATTTCCAGAAGATCAACAACGCCTCGAAATCCATCTTCGCAGCCCCAGGGAAGCTGAAGCACCAGCGCGCGTGTTCCCAGCCGCTCACGAATCATTTCCACGGCACGGAAAAAATCAGCTCCGATCCTGTCCATCTTGTTGATGAACGCGATTTTTGGAACCCTGTAGTGATCCGCCTGATGCCAGACGGTTTCAGACTGAGGCTCGACCCCCCCCACCGCGCAGAAAACTCCGATCGCGCCGTCAAGCACCCGGAGGGAACGCTCCACTTCTATGGTAAAATCCACATGCCCGGGGGTGTCGATGATGTTGATCGATGCGCCTTTCCATTCACAGGAAGTCACCGCGGAGGTTATGGTAATGCCACGTTCCTTCTCCTCCACCATCCAATCCATCGTGGCTTCCCCGTCATGGACCTCCCCCATTTTGTGCAGCCGGCCGGAATAAAAAAGGATCCGTTCGGTCACCGTGGTTTTGCCGGCGTCTATATGGGCGATAATTCCTATGTTACGCGTCTTTGAGAAATTTTTTACCATTGTAAACCTCGTGAAAGTCATAGATAAAGCGGCAATTTAAGTCATTCTCCGGGAAGTGTCAATCCGTTAGCAGGTGTCACACGTTGCTTGCGAGCTCCTGGCCCGGTGCTTAACATATGAGCGCGGCCGACGCACGGCCGCTCCGAACATTTCAAACAGGAGAGGCGGCCCCCTCATCA
>Ga0068714_10002179_pt1 | contig 25975 bp, 19 predicted proteins | sample MTBNYHSulfiMetaG_FD_62988 | JGI IMG/M metagenome (GOLD analysis project Ga0068714, IMG submission 62988) | Enrichment culture microbial communities from rom New York Harbor, USA that are MTBE-degrading - MTBE-NYH (New York Harbor Sulfidogenic)... | ecosystem: Environmental > Aquatic > Marine >... | reverse complement strand
GTTGTTGCCTGATGTTTACGCAGGAAAAACGTTTGTTGATGGCGTCGTGAAACGGGAGTCAAAAAAACTGGAAAGGATGGCCGCCTAAATGCTTTTTACACACCTATTGACATGACCCCCAAATGCTTTAACATTAATTTTAGACATCGTTTATCCTCCTCTGGATTTTGTTTTTTATGAGCAAATTAGTTTATCCAGAAAATATAACGATGTCCAATACTTATGTCAATTTTTATCAACTAAATGGGGAAAGAACCTCAGAGGATGAGTTAAAAGAAGGGAGGAAAATATGAAGAAGAAATTGGTAAAAAAACCAGCAAAGAAAGATGAGGTTGCTGAACTGAAGCGAGAGATGGCAAAATTAAAAAGGGAATCGAAGGCGAAGATCAAAGGATTGGAATCACAGGTCAAGAGCAAAGCCGAAGAGATTGAGACAAAAAAGAAGGAGATCGAAAGGTTGAAGGTAAGCCTTCAAAAGTTAAAGGAGAATAAAAAGGATCTCACCCGGCTGAACCAAGAGAGTTCTTCAAAGATCGAAGCATTGGAATCGAAGGTTAAAGAAATCAACCGAAAACTCGGAATGAAGGAGGAGGACCTTCAAGCATCAAAGAAACTTCTTGATCAGAGGGAAGCAGAATTGAGACGATTGAGTGAGGAGATCGAATCTAAGAATCACCAATTGGCCTCTAAAGATAGGGAAATGGAGGGTTATAAGAAAGGAACTGAAGAGAAGATTTTTCAACTTGAAGCAAGGGTAAAAGAGTTGGAAGGAAAAACTGGGGAATCCCCTGACACTTTGTATAAGACATACACTTAACCTCGTGGTTCAAGATTAAGGTGTCGTATTTTTAATAAAAGGTAATGAGGCCATAGTTGTCGGAATTCCATTGTCAAGGTCGAGTCTTTTTATAGTTTTTTAACTAAGGGAATGAAATCCGCCTCCCTATAACCAAGCTTTAATTCCAAACTGTATAGTTTTTGTATAGTTGATTTTCTCCCCTCACGAACTACCCGCTTTTCATTTTGCCATTTTTAATTCTTTTTCCCGCGTAAAAGAACCTCAAGTATAAAGAAAACAAGTGAGCGGGCATAATAAACAATGAGTGTTTTCTATTATTATACCGCAACTAAGATGTTTAATGTGAAGGTTTATTGCATTTTCACAGCGGAATTCTTATGTAGGCATCGTATGCCTTCCTTTTTCAATTGAGCCTTTTAAGCTCTTATGCTGTAAAAACAAAATAACTATCGGGTATCGATCCGAACGTGTACCCGTAGATGAAAGTTATGGATTCCTAAACCCTTCAGAGGAATCTCGTAGATAGCGCCATCTTTAACCATTGCAGAAATTCGGACTTTAACAGTCTTCTCATCTTCCACTATTCCCTGCTCCCAGCAATGTATACAGGGGAAAAGCCAATCCTGACCCGAACCCCCACAAAAAGGACATGTATAGAAAACCGGCACAGCAAGAGATACAATTCCCCCCGTGCTTGCTTCATCCGGGGTAAGTATTACCTCTACATTCAACTCCTGTATGCGTTCCCCTTTTGGAACCCTAATTCCCGTGAAGTTCCTAACAAGACGATCAAACATCTCCTCAAAAGAAGGACGGACCGCCTGGAAATCTCTCATGACTGAAATGGGCTCGGGAATTAGAGGTTCTGGTTCTGTTCTCTCATATGTTTTGACAGACCGTGGCTCAATTTTGATTTCCTCCTCAGCATGGTGAAGACTCTTATTGTAGTCCCTCCTTTTCTGTGGATCAGAAAGTACTCGGTAAGCTTCCGTAATATCCAGAAAGCGGCGTGTTCCCCCAGGCCCTACCAGCCCTGGGTGGTACGTCATTGCCAGATTTCGAAAAGCCTTGTGAATACCGCTCCCACTTTCTGAGCGGGATACGCCAAGAATTATATAGTAGTCTTTCTTTTCCATCGCGATATACCTCCCTAATGAGCATCGATACACGGGAAAGTATAGCATGGGGAGGAAAACTCCTCCTCCCCTTCACTAATCTAATCTACCTTGACGGGTGTTTTGACGAGGCTTCGCTGCTTCAACTTTAGACAACTCTTTCTAAAAAGTTCAGTCTCGCCTCTTATTAAAACTTTGGCGTCTGTGTTATACACTTAAAGCCACCCCCGCAAAGAATTTATGCTTCTATTGCTTCCTCTTTTTTATTTTTAGGCACAACCAAAGTGCTCAACCCACCATTTTCTCGCCCTATAATATGGTTCACAGAAATTGATTTTGACTGAAGAAAATTTTTCTTTTCCGGCTTCAGCCAATCCTTTAGCCCTCTCCACCAATGGTCTCAACCGTATCAAGGAGTTTTTAAAGTGATCCCCCCTCCGCTCCCTTATTTTTTCCCGTGTTTCCCTTCCGGTTCGAGGAGCAAAAAGAAATCCTAAGCTTGCTCCAATAAGTCCTCCGATGACAAAAGCCAGAGCAAGGGTTGCGAAGCTATATTCCGCACGATTGGAATCCATCAATCACTCCTTTCTAAAGCTTTTTCTTTTATAAGGGTTGATCAAAAACTTTATTATTGTTTATATGGCACACCGTTTAAACAAAGTTATTTCCCCATTTCATGAAACCCAGACCTTTCAAAAAGCAAATGAATAGGCCGAACCACCTTTTCAGCAATTCGGCCTATATTAGCTCACGGACCCATGGATACCTTTCCTCCACGGTTATTCTTGTTCTCTTGTTTTTTTTTCAAGAATTGATAAACTTTTAAATCTATTACTAAACATAAACCGGAGGAGGTTAAAAGTCAATTGGAAAACAAATCAAGGTATTCTGAACCTCCTAAACCAAATCACCTCTTTTGAGACTCTCATTTCTAATTGAAAATAAAAGGGCCTCGATTTGAGACCCTGGTTTCATTTTTTTAAATTGTATATTTTTTGTTTAGTAGATAGCCTAAAGTAGACCAAAACAAACCAAAATATACTACCTCCGGAAGCTAATTTTCCACAATAACCTTAACCAGTTAACAGTAGACTTAAAATATACACACTATCAAGGACTCGACCCATCAACTCATTTTTTGCTTTCTTCCGTTCCACCTGGCAAACCACCCATTTTGCCCAAGTTTACGAAGGGGACGGATCCTCCTGAGACTTGAGGTAAAATTCCATTCCATTTCTCGATACCCTTGTACTGCACCAGGATTGGGCTGATCGACTGCGATAAGACTTCATTGGCTTTGGCCTGGCCCTGAGCCACCACGAGAATGGATTCCGCCTCACCTTTTGCGGTGGCAACCTTTTGCTGAGCTTCAATCTCGCGTTGGGCCAGAACCTGTTTCTGCGTTTCCACCTGTTGCTGGGCCACCTGCTTGGCCTCGATGGCTCCTTCATATCCAGAAGAAAAGCGGATGCTGGCAAAGTAGATGTCATCAACGATGATGTGATACCTTGACAGGTTATCTCCCAATTTGGTCATCGCCCGCTTCCGGATCTCCTCCCTTTTGGGAAGAATCTCCCCGATCGGGTAAGTCGGGACAACCTCCTTGACGAAGTCATTGAAGGCCGGATCGATCACTTTCTCAGCAAAGTCGAGCCCCACTTTCTGGTAAAGGTCATTCACAAAAGACGGATCAATATGAAAGTTCATCATTCCTGTCATTTGCACCATCTGGTATTCTTTTGAGGAGGCATCGATCTCCTTGAACGGATGGGGTTGAACCTTGACATCCACCTTGATGACAGTTTCGGCAATAGGCACCTTGAAGTTGAGCCCCTCCCCCATGATTCTATTCTCTACACCCCCCCACCAGAGGACAACCCCCCGGTGGCCAGCCGGGACGATGACAAAGGTGCTCCAAACAACGATAAAGATGATAAGGAGTAAAATGAGCATTCCAACAGTTCGTGGCCTCGGCAATTTGAATTCACTTACGTCTATGATTCTTTCCGCCATTATTCACCTCCTTTGGGTGTCCTTATAATTGTTTTGTGATTACCTCAACCGACGGCTAATCCTTTTTAGAGAAGAAAGATTATATATTATAAAATACCTTTATTCTCACAAAGTCAACGCAATAATCACCCCACAGGAATGTATATACCTGTGGACGGGACTCCTCTCGGGTCAAGGTTTTTATTTCAGCCCCAATCCCAGAAAGAATTCTTTTTTTGCTACCATAAAAGGCCAAAAAAGGATAACAAAAAGAAATACATCAAAAACCTATTCTCCTAATTTAATTTCTTCTTTCTTGTTCTCCGGCATCATCCATTCAGAACAGCTTTCTCACCCGTTTACATTGCTCATCCCCGCCTCATTGTAACGCTGGCCGGAGGCAGCATTTATTGGTATTAACGCTTCGATGCGCGAGATATCCTCGGGCGTGAGCACGATTTCAAGAGCGACGAGGTTCTCCTCAAGATGGTCGCGACAGGTCGTACCAGGGATAGGGACAATATCCTCACCCTTAGCGAGCACCCATGCCAGTGCAAGCTGCGAGGGCTTCACGCCTTTTTCACCGGCAATCTCAACTATTCGGTCAACGATGGTGAGGTTCCTCTGAAAGTTTTCTCCTTGGAACCGAGGCGAAGAGTGCCGCCAGTCGCCCTCAGGAATGTCCTCGAAACGGCGGAAGCGGTTCGTGAGGAAGCCCCTACCGAGTGGACTATACGCCACGAAACCAATGCCGAGCTCACGGATGGTGGGAAAGATTTCTTCTTCGGGATCTCGACTCCAGAGCGAGTACTCAGTCTGAAGCGCCGTGATGGGATGAATTTTGTGGGCCCGACGAATGGTCGCTGGCGCTGCCTCTGAAAGACCGATGAAACGAACCTTCCCAGCGCCCACGAGGTCAGCCATTGCGCCTACGGTCTCCTCAATGGGAACCGTTCGGTCAACGCGATGTTGGTAGTAAAGGTCGATATAGTCGGTTTTAAGTCGTTTGAGCGAACTATCGCATGCTTGGCGCACATAATCTGGCCTCCCGTTGACACCGACGAAACTGCCATCTTTACCACGGACGTTCCCGAATTTGGAGGCGAGGATCACTTGTTTCCGATAGTCGCGGATAGCCCGGCCAATCAATTCTTCATTCTTAAAAGGCCCATACATATCGGCAGTGTCGAGAAAGTTTACGCTGAGGTCGAGCGCACGGTAAATGGTTGCGACTGACTCCTCCTCAGTCGCTCCGGCGTAAAATTCGCTCATCCCCATGCAGCCCAAGCCCAGCGCGGAGACCTGAAGCCCCGATTGCCCAAGCTTTCTCAGCTTAATCTGATTCATCTTTTCTCCTTCTATGGACGTGTAAAGCTGTTCTTATCCCTAGACCTAACGAGTCTGTAGAAAAAAGAACTTTTGTGGAAATTTAGTTTCCCGATCAACACGGATTTTTCAGGATGTTAATTTAGCTGTGACGGTTCATTGAGTCCTTTGTCAAGGCATCATTTATTCATGACGAAATAAAAATGTTACTTGTTCCGCATAGCGGAACTATTTTTCCTTGACAAATGAAGGTCATATTGATGTTAGGCCACGTTTCCAGTCTCTCATATATTTCGCCTTCAAAATTTTATCTTCTTATAGAAAACTCTTTTCGCCATTTCCGCTGTGATAATGTAACAAAATACAATTATCCCGATTAGCAGAAGGAACGACCTTGAGAGCGGGCTGAATCCAAAAATCTCACCCAGTGGGGTGAAGGGTAAAATCAACGTCACGACAGTAATGGACAGAGTTGCTGTCAATAGATATTTCCCTGGTTTACTCTTAAAGAAAGGTTTCCGACTCCGAATCACCAACACAATTAGTGACGCGGAAATAACAGACTCTATAAACCAGCCGGTTCTAAATTGATCCTGGGTCGCATGAAGGATGAACAAGAGTACACCAAAGGTGAGGTAGTCAAATACCGAACTCACCAAACCGAAGGTAATCATAAACTTGCGAATTGCCCCAATGTCCCAACGCCGTGGATGGTCAACCATCTCGCTATCTACCCGGTCTGTCGCGATCGTCATCTCCGGGAAATCGGTTAGTAGATTGGTCAACAAAATCTGCTTGGGCAGCAAGGGGAGAAACGGCAGAACGAGGGACACGCCAGCCATGCTGAACATATTTCCGAAATTGGCGCTCGTCGCCATGAACACGTATTTCAGTGTGTTCGCAAAAGTTGTCCGCCCTTCGCGGACACCCTGCACCAGAACGCCTAGGTCCTTTTCGAGTAAAACTATATCCGCCGCATCTTTGGCAACATCTACGGCGCTCTCAACGGAAATGCCAACATCGGCAGCATGCAGCGCCGAGGCATCATTGATCCCGTCGCCCATATACCCCACGACATTTCCAGCTTTTCTGAGAGCTAGGATGATGCGCTCTTTCTGATTAGGTTCGATTTCGGCGAAGACGTCCACGTCCGCCACCCGTTTGAGGAGCGCGGCATCGCTCAACTGACCAAGGTATGAACCCGTGATGATTTTTGTACTCGACAATCCCATCTGTTGACTGACGTTGGCAGCGACGAGGTGGTTGTCGCCCGTGATGATCTTCAGCGCAACGCCCAGGTTCTTGAGGTTCGTAATCGTCTCGATGATATTGGGCTTGGGTGGGTCAAAGAGAACCAGAAATCCTGAAAATGTCATACTGGCTTCGTGTTCTTTGCTTATGCGTGACTCGGATCCCATATTCTTGCAAGCGACGCCTATCGTACGCAAGCCCTTGTTACTGAATTCCTCAAAGTGTTGCTGGATGCGATTCCGCACGGCGGCGATCTCGACAATTTTCCCACCTTCAGTTTCTGCCGAGGAACAGACGGCGAGCACATTCATCAGCGCCCCTTTGGTCACCATCAGATTCGTATCGTCATGTGAAACCAGGATGCTCAAGCGCTTGCGCAGAAAATCGTACGGGATTTCGTCCTGCTTCTGGTAGCCAGCCAGATCGAACTGGCGATGCGTACGAATGGCTTCGTCAATCGGGTTCGTAAAGCCGGTCTCGTAAAAAGCATTAAGATAAGCATAGAGCAGGACTCGATCGCTGGGTGTGCCCTCCACATCCAGAGCGGATTGTAGATGGACGATGCCTTCGGTCAGGGTGCCAGTTTTATCCGAGCAGATCACGTTCATGCTGCCAAAGTTTTCAATCGAAGCGAGTCGTTTGACGATGACCTTTTGTTGAGCCATTCGCTTTGCGCCGTGCGCGAGGTTGATGCTAATAATCGCCGGCAGCAATTGCGGGGTTAGCCCAACGGCAAGTGCCAGGGAAAACAGAAATGAGTCCAGAACTGGTCGCGCCAAATAGACATTGATGGCAAAGATGGCGACTACCAGGACGAGTGTCACTTCCATGAGGAAGTAACCGAATTGCTGGATGCCGCGCTCAAATTCCGTTTTCTGCGGTCTGAGTTTTAGCCGCTCGGACACTTGGCCGAACTCGGTTTCCTTGCCGGTGCGAATAATCAGCGCCGTTGCGCTGCCGCTCACCACATGGGTTCCCATCCAAAGAGCGTTTGTCCGCTGACCCAGTGGAGTTTTTGCCGGTAAAACCGCCACTACTTTTTCGACTGGGAAAGTTTCCCCCGTCAGCATGGCTTCATCAATGAAAAGATCGTTGGATTCCTGAACCAGACCGTCTCCGGGGACAATGTCGCCGGCGTTCAGGATTACGATATCGCCGGGAACAATCTCTTCAGCTGGAATTTCTTTGGAGCTTCCATCCCGCAACACCGCCGCTTTAATCTGAACGATGGAAAGCAGTTTCTCCACAGCGTTGCTTGCACCGCGCTCCTGCCAAAACCCGAGCAAGCCGCTGACGAGAACGATTGAAAGAATAATAAATGCATCAACCGGATCACGAAGAAAAAAAGACAACCCCGTTGCGAATAAAAGGATTAGGATGATCGGACTTTTGAATTGGGCGAGCAGTAGCGTCAACACGCCTGACCGCTTTTGGGGCTTTAATAGATTAGCGCCATAGCGTGCGAGGCGCTGTCTAGCTTCAACGCTCGTCAATCCTTCCTTTGCCGTTTGAAGTTTTTGGAGCATCTCCGCGACCGAGATGCACCAAAAAGCCGGAGGGAGTTGGTTCATCCTATATCGCTCTCTTAGAAATGTCGCCTAACAGTGTTTATATTGATCCATATAAAACCAAAAATGCCTGCTTTGCAATATAAGAAACCTTGAAACCGCTTTAAAACGACGCCTTAGCGGTTGGTATTAGGCTTTATTTAAAAGACCTCTGGTTTATTTAAAGTTCGTTTACGGATCAATATCACATACCTTTCAAAATCTCAATTTTAACCCTTTGGGCTGTGCCGAAAACAAAAAAGGCCCATAGCCTTTATACTTGGCAATCAGACCTTTTATCCTAACTCAATTCACTTTCCTCGCAGCCATCACTAAGACATTCCTTTTTTTTAAGGTCAATATTTCATTTGTTTTTTTACCCATTAAAAGGGAAAAAGTCAACAAAAAATCAAATGAGAAGGTTATTTCCGACTTATTTCTTAAATTGTTTTGTAAGGAGGGGCGGGCTAACGTTAACCCGCCCCTTTAACATATTACTCCACTTTGACTATTATCATCCCCCGCTTTTCATCCCAGATAACGGGATAGGACTTGGAGGACTCCTTATAGGCCAACCCAATAGCATTTAAAAAGGACTGGCAGGAGAAGGACGGAGTCGATCCCCTCTCCCGGAAGATTTTGAAGGCCGAGTCTTCCTTCTCGTCGCTGGTGGGTTTGATCCCGATGAGTTTTTCTTTCTCATCATAATAGAGGGTAGCATAGGAGCAGTCCTTTATGGGGAACTGCTTTACTGCCACTCTATTAATAGAGATCTCCCCGTGCTTCCTGATGGTTATTTCTGGTTGATCCCCTTTTCGTTCTCTAATAAATTTTTTCATAATAACTTCTCCTTTTAAAATGGTTCATAAGTTAATACTGTTCAACATGATTGCTCACTGGCCTGTGGTCCTTATGGTGCGCGGATGCAGAGCATAATCAGCCCTCCTTTACATGATGTTTATAAGCAGGTCCGCTTACATTTTCTCGGTAAGTTTTTCCGGACCTACTTTATAAACACCCATGGTGCCGGGTGTTCAATTTTGCTGCTGGCTATATAGGTTGGTTGGTTGTGCAAGGATGCAAGTGGAGATGATGGTCTTTATCCCGCCCTGGTCGGTGCGGTTTACTCTGGTAGTCTTAGAATATTTTGGAATGATGATTAGAGTTTAAAACAGGGGAGTGGGTAAGACCCTATACCTACTTATTAATATGAGTAATTATTAATTAGTATAAATATCCTTATGAAGTATTCATTCTATATTATTTATATATCTTATTATATTTACTACTAAAATAGTTGCAATTTGGACATCTTACGGACAAGGTAGGGACTGTATTTCTGTTTTATATCCCTTCTACTATAAATTTCACTTAATCCTTCCTCAAGCGTCAAAACTGTCTTTCCTTCTTTGAATCGATAATTAACCTTAAAAGTTCTGGATCGTCTCTGATAACGGTTGTGCCCCTTCACTAGTTCAATCAGCCCAATTGATTGACAAAAGTTTATTCTTTCCTGATAAGTCCTCTCGGTGCATCCCTTAAATTTCGTGATCAACTTCTTTGGAAGCGGCAGAGCATTGATTTTATCTTGGTTACTTTTTGCATACCCTAAGAGACTAAAAATAAAAGATTGAGTTCTATAGTCCGCATTGGTGTCGGCGATGTATTTTATGTCACCGGTAGTCAGGGGGGTACTGCTCCGTGGTTGAAACCTTGTTCTTCCCTTCTTTTTTCTAAAAAAACAATTCACATCGTTCTTTAATCCTCTCAACACCCGGTCTCTATTGCTTCTCCAATCTTTAGAGTTGTGATCAAACGAAAGATACCAATTTCTTATTTTCTCGAAGGTCATTTCTTCAGATAGTCCGGTAGACCAAAAGTGATAAATGAGTTTACATTGAATTTCAAATCTCGTTCCTTCAGTTTCAATTCCAAACCGGAGAACATGGTCAATGTAATCCTTAAATGCTTTCCCCTTGAGAGGCAACATTGGATCATTGGTAACTTTATTCTGAAGATACTTTGGTCCCAAGATGCTCCTTTTAACTTTTGGGATCTCTTCATTGTTGATAATATCGACTGCAAACGGATGATAAACGACTGGGATGCCATAAATAGATACTCCCTCGAAATATTCCTTTGGTAAAAAAAGTTCCGTGACAGAATGATATTTCAATTTGGTTCTTAGGATTCTAATTCCATCCTTTACTGTTTCGTGAAGCGGAGTTAAAGTGATCTCGTCTAAGATAAATGATCCCCTTCCCAGGGGAAGCCTAAGAGCTCTCAGTTCCTGGGGGAATATTTCACAGAGCCCGGGTCGAATTTCTATACCAAAAAAATCCAGCCTCCTCTTAATTAATCTTTGAAGCTTTCCGATAGTAACTTTACGATCGAGGAAATAATAAACGTGCAACCCTTTGCTTGTACTTGATTGGAATACTAAAGATCCAGGAAAAGCCTTTAGCACCTCATGCAACCGCTGCTCAATATCAGGGGAATGATCAAGGTCAAGGCAAAGGTATTTTGTGAGAGCTCCGGGAAAGGTTGCTACCCAATGTTTTCCCCTTAAATGATCCAAAATTGCGTGGTCGTCTAACGATGCCTGCTTGCTCCAAAATGTTCGTCTTACCCAGGTAGAGTTCTCGTCAAGTTTAATATTATAGGGAAACCTCGATTGGATAAAGGTACTGTCAAGAAAATCAAAGTCATCCTTTCCTATCTCAAGTTGTTTGCGTTTCTCCTTAAAGGTCAATCTGGCTGGCCATCTTTTCGCCTTGAGTTTTTCTTCCATTGGACCTTGTTCCTTTTCATACGAGGGGGCTGTAAGGTTAACAAATTTTTATAATTGTGGGGGATTTTTCATCATTAAAAACGCTCTGCCCAACCACCTTGGCCAAGGCCAAAGTTAGGGGCTCTTCGTAATTCAAAATAATTTGAAGAAGGCTGAGGCATTCTCGCGGAATCCGCTTAGTACACTCTGCCAGATAAAAAAGCGCTTCCTTTTCCTTGACGGTAATTCCCGCAAGTTCGCATTTTTTCGCTAACCAGGGTACGACTTCACTTAGTTCGGGTGGGCTGGTCTTAATGACCATTACGCGCTGGCGAAATGCATCCTCGAGCTTTAAAGGATCAATTAAGCAAAACATGAAAAGCGCGGTCCGAACGTTCTCTAAAGGTTTTAAAAACTTGTCCTGAGCGCGGTAGCTGAATCGTTGAGTTTCATCGAAAAAATAAATTCTCTTCCCAATCCGGTTACTGGAAAGGTAAAACAAATCGTACCTCAAGATGTCGTCCAAGGTCTTTTCGGAAAGATTAGCGCTATCGTAAACATAAAAATCCATAGAGCCCCCGGGAAAATGTTTCTCCTTAGCGACGCAGGATTTACAACTGCCGCAGACGTCATCAGTAAAGTGTTCGCAGTGAAGAGCCTTGGCAGTCCAATAAGCAAGACTGGTTTTCCCGGTGCCTGGTAGACCGATGAAAGCCATACCGTTCGGCACTATACCGCTCTTAGCCATATTCGTGACCTGTTTGATGGGCCGCTGAATGCCAACGAAATCTGAACGCTTACGGGGGCGGTATTTTTCGCGAAGATCGGTTAAGTTTTTCATGCTTTTCCTCCCTGTAAATAAAGTTAGGCAAGGTTAAACAACTTTTCCTTGTTAAAAGCGTAACATGTTGTTTGAGTTACTTTTTTTATTTCACCCGTGTTTGTTTTGATTGTATCTACAAATCGAGCTCGGCAAGTCTTTTCAACGACATCATTACCATTTAGGACCTGTGAAATTCGCTGAAGCGTTAGCTTCGGGAGTTGAAGAAGTTTTCTTACGAAGTCGGCTAATTCCTGCCCATTGTAAAAATCTGGAATTTTTTCCAAAGGCTTGAATTCCTCAATGAAGGCCTGAGTTGCTTCGAGAATCCGCGCATCTAAATCACCCTCAAGATCTTCACGGGTTCTTAACATAACAATTTGCTGAGCCAGCTGAATTAGGTTTTCATAGAAAAGGAGGTCTCCCTCCACTGAGCCTGCCACCTTCCCAGTGGCAAGAATTGGAACCAGCAACTCCTCATTCCGGTTTTTAAGCCAGGGAGGAGATTTGTAGTTGAAGGCTTCATCCACCACTGAATCACCGTATTTTTCCCAGAATCGTGCAGTTGATTCCTTGGCTTGTTGCAGTTCTTTTTCGACAATTGACAGTTGGTAACGAGGAAGAGGGGTTGAAGGTGGAACGGGGTTAATTGGAAAGGTAAGATTTGCCAGCGAGTCATCAACAAACTGGCTTGGCGTCACAATAACAATTGGGTGTTTGCTCCTCCGCAAGAAATAAGAAAGTCGAATAATTAGTATGGAATGTCGGGAATTACTGCCCAGGTAAACGACTGCCAGGCCGGGGCTTTTATTATCAAGAAACTGAAAGAGAGATTTTGAGTCCGCGATACTCGTCACCAAGGTCCCTTCGCAGGTAGACTCAAGAAAGGACACGCAACGATCAGCGAGGAAACCATCGGAACATCTAAGGCAGAGGTGGGTGGGGTGTTCAAATTTTTGATGACCCGGATAGTAGATTTGGAAGGTCGTTAAAAACGCGAGGACCAAAGGATCAGTAATCCCACTAATTCTTTGATTTAAATTTAATTGAAATTCGAGAAAATTTGTTGACATGGCTTTTTATCCTTTTAGTTATCAAAAATTCGCTGCACGCTGCACAAACATGCCTAACTTGCCGGTAATTAATTGATTATTTTTGTGCAGGTGGATTTTTTTATCTGCACAGGGACGCAATCCTTAGAATCTTGGCTATATATGTTATTCAAAATCCGATCTCTGGAACTTATGTTTCTAATGTTGACGCTGATGGCGATACCCAGGAGGGGACCCCAAAGTTCTTCGTCATGACCTGACAATCCTTCAACCCGAGGAAAATTATGATGACCTTCCTCAATGGTCGATCTGTTTTCTTTCCAAGATTTCTCTATCGCATTTCTTTTCCTCTCAAATTCTGTTCTGATTGAAAACATTATTGGAGTGGGTACGGTTTTATTTTTTTTCATTAGTATTTCCTTTCCATAAAAAGTGGGTAACAATTAATTAGTTAAATCACCTTGACAAAGTTTATTTTTTAACTTATTGTGTCTGGAAGCTTTGGATCAGCTTGGGGACTAATTTGGGGACTAAAATTGTCCCTTTCAGTGTCTGTCACTGATATTCACTGGTATATATTGCCTTGATTTTGTTGGATTTTTAAATGGTAGGAATGTATCTGCCCTGAATGGGGTTCAGGGGGTCGGAGGTTCAAATCCTCTCGCCCCGATTAATACAAAAATTTTTATTTGGAGTGCTCCCCTATAAATTGATTTATAGGGGAGCATTTTTTTAGTTTTTTTCTTGTTTGGGTAAAACCCCTATTACCTGGGAATTTTTCCCATAAAAATGAGGCCATTTCCCTATAAAAATATTTATAAAATCATGTTAAAAAAATAAAGTTTTCTTTCAAAAATTCCTCTCTAAAAAAAATACCAAAATTTTTAAAATGAAGTGCACTATAAGACGAAACATATTATTTTCTTGAAAAAATAATTGCTCTATAATAAAGTTTTGACCTGGAGTCCACTTAAAGAACAGACAACTGAGGTCGATTTTATAGGCCTTTATCTTCTATGAAAGGGTATTTACCATCGAAGTCAAAAATAATCCTGGATAAGATTCTGAATGCCAAACAAAAGTTAGAGAATTTATTGATCAATTAAAAGGATTTCTGATGGAAAGGAAACCAAACAATGAAGAATGGAAGCAAAGGATTAAAGAGTTAGAGAAAGAAGTAGTCCAACTAAAGTTGGAAAAAAATGAACTAACGAGCTTAAAGGAGCGGCTCAAAATATTATTTGAATTTGCTCCAGACGGATATTTTCTATGCGACCTAAAAGGGCGATTCATTGATGGTAATAAAGCTGCTGAGAGATTATCAGGTTATAAAAGAGAGGAATTAATTGGGAAAAGTTTCTTAAAAGTCAAACTGTTAGCCTCAATAGAAATAAAAAAAGCAGATAGGGTATTAGCAAAAATTGCAAGAGGGCATCCTGCCGGACCAGAGGAATTTAGCTTAAACCGGAAAGACGGCAGTCACGTTGAATTGGAGATAAGGGCGTTTCCAGTAAAAATTAAAGGTAAAACTACCGTATTGGCCATTGCCCGTGACATTACCGAGCGCAAGAAGGCAGATAAAGCATTGCGGGAAAGTGATCAAAAATTCCGATCGCTCTTTGAACACATGGCAGCCGCAAGCTGTTTTGATGAAATAGTTTATGAGGACGGCAAGCCCGTTGACTACCGAATTATTGATGTAAATCCTTCCTATGAAAGAATCATCGGCATCTCAAAGAGCGCTGCTGCCGGAGCGTTGGCATCAAAACTTTACGGTACGGGTGAGGCTCCTTTTCTTGATGTCTATTCCAGGGTTACCGAAACCGGGCAAGCGGCATCATTTGAAGCGTACTTTCCTCCGAGTGAGAAGCATTTGCACATCATGGTATCATGTCCGGGGAGGGGCCAGTTTTGCACGGTCTTCTCAGACATTACCGAACGCAAGAGGGCTGAGAGGCTACTGCAGGAAAGTGAGAAGAGATACAGAACCCTTTTTGAATCATCCAGAGACGCAATTATATTAATAAACCGGAAAGGAAAAATTTTGCAAGGTAATCCGGCTGCAATAAAAATGTTTGGTTACGTTGATAATGAAGAATTTACTTCTCAAAACGTAAAAGACTTATCCCCTGACTACCAACCCGATGGAACTCTGAGTTTAGTAAAAGCTGAACAAATGAACAAAATTGCCCAGGAAAAAGGCTCCCATTTTTTTGAATGGAAACACAAACGGAAAGAGGGAAAGGAATTTTTTGCTACAGTTTTATTGACAAAAATGGAATTAGATAATGAAATAATTTTACAAGCTACGGTTCGCGATATAACTGAAAACAAGCTGGCAGAGGAAGCACTGAAAAAAAGGGAGAAGGAATTGGAGATTAGGACCAACAGCCTTGAGAAAGCAAATACTGCATTGGGAGTCTTGCTACGAAAAAGAGAGGAAGATAAAAAAAGGCTTGAAAATGGGGTGTTGTTTAACATGAGGCGAAAGGTTGAACCCTACATAGAAAAATTGAAAAACAGCATGTTGGATGAAAGACAAAAGGTCTATGTAAGCATCCTTGAGAAAAATCTAAACGATATTACTTCAACATTTCCACAAGCATTATCTTCTAAGTATCTAAAGCTTACTCCCACAGAGCTTGAGGTAGCAAGGCTTATTAAGCAGGGTAGAAGCACAAAAGAGATTGCAATGGCGTTGGAGATTTCTTCCAGAACAGCCGAGGTCCACCGAGAGAATATCAGAAAAAAATTTAATCTAAAGCACAGAAAAGACAACCTGAAAACCCACCTTTCATCTCTATAATAACCCATATTTTAAATAAGTATTAAGTAAGTATTTAATTGCATTGACTTTAATTCTAACTTATTTATAATTTTGGAAATTTTTATTTTTAGTGCCGTTCGTAATTATATGTCACGATCGGCGTACTTTCGATAAAGCATAATTCTCAAATGGTGCTTTAGAGGGTTTATTCTGCCATTTTTAACTACAAAAACCATAGGTAGGATTTTGCCGGCAAGCAAAGGAGGAAGAGAAATGAAAAAAATACTCATAACATTAATTGTATGCACGTTCGGTCTCTTTTTACTTTCGGCGTTTCAATGCGCTTCCGCCTCTTCAATCACCCAAGGGGAATACGCGATTAAATTAGCCGAAAAATTAGGGCTGGGAAAAGATCTCTCGGTGGATGCGGCTATTGCCGCCTTGACCAAGGTGGAAATAATGCCCGCGAATGGGTTTAAGCCCGGATCCCCCATGAATCCGGTCATAGCGGACGAAATCTTAAGCGCGGCCCGAAAAGCCTGTGAAAAAGGGCTGCTTTCTTCTTTACCGTGTTGTAAACAGCTTTCTCCTTTACCCGGTAGATGCTGTATGGAAGTAGATGCTATTGTCCGTTCCTTAAACAAAGAATTAGGATTGCTTCCACCTACACCTCCAACTCCACCACCACCACCACCCAGGCATCCGGCAAGCCCGGCATCGTAATCGAATCCCTGTTCCGCTTTTGTGAACCGTCCGTGATTGAAGAAAGGAGTAGAGGATGAGGTATAAAAAAGAACTTAAAAAAGTAACGGTTTCCGCTTTCGTTTTTCTTTTATTGTTTCTCGGCAGCTCATCGCAAAGCCAGGCCCAGCAAATACCAACCTCAACCGATGTCCAAACCATGCAAGACCTTCCCGGCAATATTCATGTGGGCCCGCTTAAAATCCACCCGGGAGTCAGTGTAAAGGAAGATTACACCACAAATATATTTAGGGATTATGAAAACCGAAATGGCGCTTTTGTTACCACCTTTTCCCCGCGTTTGGTTCTCCAGCTCCCGATCCGCCGCCATTTTCTCCAGATTGATTACCATGCGGATATTATTGAAACCGAGCGATTTCACAAACAATACGATACTGACAGCCATTTTGCCAACCTGATCCTCGATCTCGATTTTAACCGAATAAATATTTTGGCTGGTGATAACTGGGAAAGCAACTCCACTCCCCCGGATAGTGAAATGGATATCCGAAATGACTACTATCAAAACCGGGCTTTTTGTGATGTCAGTTACCGTCTGGCCAACCGGTATAAACTAACCGGCTTTTATCGCAACACCTCCCGGAATTTTGATGATTTCCGCAGCCCCTGGGACCCGACCGCGAATCCCGAATGGGATAACTATGTGGAAAACGACATGGGCATCGACCTGTTTTACCGGTTTTTTCCCAAAACCTCCGTGCTTTTCGAATACGGATTTACCCACCGCAACCTGACCGACCGGGGATTACCCGACACCGACCGGGATTCTGACTCTCACCGGTACTGGCTGGGATTCATGTGGGAGGCCACCGAGAAAATAGTGGGCATTATCAAAGGCGGCTATTACAAAAGAGATTACGATAAAGGCGGCAACTCAAAGGACTGGGACGGATTCGGCATGGAAGGAGATCTGGAATACAAACTTACCTACCATGATACCTTTACCCTGAAAGGATTCAGAAAACTCCTCGAAACAAGCTTTACCGACTCTTCCGTCCCCATGGGAGGCCCGGGCAGATACGGGACGTATTACACCTCAACCGGAGGCGCCCTCGGTTACACCCATCGCTTTACCTATAAAATCTCCGGCATCGCTGATGTATCGTTTTTTAATGATGACTACCGACAAAAAGGTTCCCTCGGCAAAAAAAGAGAAGACGACCGTTTCGCTGCCGGCATAAGCGGCCTTTACCGGATCCAGGACTGGCTGGGGCTTAAATTAGGGTATCGTTATACCAACAATGATTCTAATGTTGACGTCGAGTCTTATCGCGAGGATTTATTTTTCGGTGCCCTATCCCTTACCTTTTAGACAGATGCTGAATGATCGTTCTCAAAACACGAAAAAAGACAAAGTGCTTTCAGAAAGAAAGGAGGCTTTAGCCTCCTTTCGTGTTCTCAGGCAGGGAAAATCGTAAGGGATTGGATTATACTCCGTGAAGCGACCAACGGCCGTAAACTGTGAAGCGTAAAGCGTGAAACGGGAAGCGTTAGACGTAAGGAGTAATATTTTATGAGGTTTGTTTAACACTTCACGCTTTACACTTTACTTTTTACGGAATTTAACGTTTCACTTTTCACTATTTTTAAACCGAAAGTTTTTGCCATGATGTTAAAAAGGATCCTTAACCTTCTGCCTTATTGTCTCCTCCCTCTTTTCCTTTGTGTGTTCCTCCTCCAGTCCTGTGCCTATCCAACCATACCTAAAATAGAGGAGCCGGGAAAAGCCGTTGAACAACCCTCAACCGGCGCCACCCCTGAAGAAGGAATCGGGGATATTTTCCAAAAGAAAGCGCCCTCGTTTGCTTCCCCGTTGGAACGAAAAGAAAAGGAATACGAGATCGGCCCTGAAGATGAGTTGGAGATAAGAGTGTGGGACCATGATGACCTAACTCGTGAAGTCTATGTTTCCCGGGAAGGCGTTTTTTCTTATCCGCTTATCGGCACGATCCAGGCGGGTGGTCTCACCGTGGAGCAACTCGAAAAAGAAATTTGTAATCGACTCTCCGGAAAATACATTATTGATCCTCAAGTTTCCGTCACCGTAAAAGAGTATAAGAGCAAAAAAGTTTTGGTGATGGGTGAAGTCGGAGGTACCGAAGGCAAAGGAAAGGGACCCGGAGCGTATCCGTTAACCGGAAAGACCACCCTTATGGAAATACTCACGATGACCGGCGGCCCAACCAAAAATGCCGGAACGGAGATAACCGTCATGCGGCCCAGGAAGACCGGCGGGACTTCAGGATCTCAGGAAAAGTCGGCGAACGATGAAGTGATAAAAGTAAATTTAAGGAAGCTCTTGGAAGGCGACACCTCCCAAAATATTTATCTCGAGTCGAATGATACGGTGTATGTTTCCAAAGCCGCTTTCTTTTACGTGTACGGCGAGGTAAAAAATCCCGGTAGATACAACCTGGAAAGGGGCACCACCGTACTGAAGGCGATCACCACTGCCGGAGGAGCGACCGAAAAAGCGGCAGTCAACCGGACCAAGGTGGTGCGCGAAAAAGAAGGGAAAAAAGCCGAGATTCATGTAAACATGACCGACCCAATAGAACCGGAAGACATTGTCATGGTCCCGGAAAGCTTTTTCTAAGCAACAAAAAAAGTTTTAAGGTTTAAGGGTTAAGTTTTAAGTTTGAAGTTCCTTAACACTTAATTACTTAAATCTTAAATCTTAACCCTTTTGACTTTAGGGTTTATGGCATGGCTGAAAATTTTTTTGAAGAAGAAATCCATTTAAGAGATTACCTGAGAGTTATCTTTAAAAGACGGTGGCTGATCGCAACCGTTCTGATTATCGTGGTCGCAACCGTGACCATCGAATCATTCCGGATGACCCCCATCTTTCGGGCAACCGCCCAGGTTATGATTGAAAGCGACAATCCCAAGGTGGTCGATATCGAAGAAGTTCTTCGGGTCAACAAGACTGATGCGGACTATTACCAAACCCAATACGGGATTTTAAAAAGCAAAGCCCTGGCCTTAAAAGTTATCAAATTTCTCGCCTTAAAAGAAAACCCGGAAATCGGCAATTCGAAAAAAGGCTTCAGCCCCGGAGCGGTTTTCCATGCGATGGTTGGATGGCTTAAAAACCTTTTCTCTTCTGCTGAGGCAAAACCCGATCCCCGGCTGGAGGAAGACAAACAAAATAACTCCTTGATAAAAGCTTACTTAGGCAGATTGAAAGTTGAGCCGATACGACAAAGTCGCTTAGTCAACGTCAGTTTCGAAGGTAAAGACCCCCGCATGACAGCCAGGATCGCCAATGCCCATGCTCAGCTCTACATCGAGAGCAACATCGAAAGAAAATTTTCCGCCTCCCAGCAAGCCGTGGGCTGGCTAAACCAGAGAATAAAAGAAGAAGAGAAAAAACTGCAGCACAGCGAGGAATCTCTGCAAGCCTACCGGGAAAAACAGGGTTTGATTGATATTGATTTCGGAGAACGGCAGGGCATTATCCTGCAGAGCCTCAATGACTTAAATGCCGCTTTAACCAACGCCCAGACTGAAAAAATAGAAAAGATGCAGCTCTACTCGGAACTTCAAAAATTCTCGGGCCGGCCGGAATTGGCTGAATCGTTACCCGCGGTCGTGGGAAACCCCTTAATCCAGGAGCTCCAGGCAAACTATATCGCCCTTTCCGGAGAGTACTCGAAGCTCTCCCAGAAATACGGCCCGGAACACCCCACTATGGTCAGACTCTCATCGGAAATGCGGGGGGTACGGGAAAAAATCGCCCAGGAGGTAAGGAAAATCGCCCGGAGCATTGAAACCGAAGCCCGGTTAGCCTCAGACAAAGAAAAAGCCATCCTCGCCGCGATGGAAGCAAAGAAAAAAGAGGCCCTCAACCTCAATCAGAAACAGATTAAATATGATGTATTAAAACGGGAAGCCGACACCACCCGGGCCTTGTTTGAATCTCTGCTCAAGCGGGCCAAGGAAGCTACCATTACCGAAGGGTTAAACATAACCAATATTGTTGTCGTTGATCCCGCCCGCGTGCCCGAGACACCGGTGAAACCGAAAAAAGTTCAAAATATTCTTCTTGCTCTGATCGTCGGCCTTACCCTCGGCATCGGGTTAGCCTTTTTCCTCGAATATCTGGATAACACCATCAAAACTCCGGATGAGGTGGAGCGCTATTTAAAGATACCGCTCTTGGGAGTAGTGGGAAGCTTCCCTACCAATTCACCTGATCCGAAGAAAAAAGAGATGATCACCCATGTTGAGCCTAAATCCACTATCGCGGAGGCCTTTAGAACCATAAGGACCAACCTCCTCTTTTCTTCTCCGGATGTCGAAAAAAAGGTGCTCCTGATAACCTCCGTGCTCCCCCTTGAAGGCAAGACCATCCTGGCTTCCAATCTTGCCGTCACCTTTGCCAAAATGGGGAAAAACGTGCTTTTAATAGATGCTGACCTGAGGAGACCGAGAATTCACGCGGTCTTTGATCTCGAGCGAGGCAAAGGATTATCCGCGCTTCTCGTCGGAGGAGAATCATTGATCAGGAACACGGACATTCCCGGCCTTAAGGTAATAACCTCCGGCGCTCTCCCGCCAAACCCCGCTGAGCTTTTAAATTCAAAAAAAATGAAAGAGATCATTGAGCGGGCACGGGCACAGTACGACCTCATTATCATTGACTCTCCGCCGATCCTTTCGGTCACTGACCCCGCCATCCTCGCTACCTTTTCCGATGGGGTGGTCGTGACGATCAGGGCGTCCTCAACCCCGAGGCCGGCGATTAAAAAAGGTGTCCAGCAACTCTCCGAAGTGGGAGGCAAAGTGTTGGGCTGTGTTTTAAATGACGTGAATTTTGAAAAAGAAAGCTACTACTACTCCAACTACCGCTACTATTATCATTATTATTATCACGCGTATGGAGAAGAGGATGGCAAAAAGCCGGGACACGTAGGGGCGCAACGTGTTGCGCCCAACAGACAGGAGTCAGAAGCCAAGCTCCGTAAATCGTAAAGAGTAACGTGTTAAGTTTAAAGTTTTAAGATTTAAGTTTTAAGTTTGTTCCTTAACCCTTAATCCTTGAACCTTTATCCTTTTAACCTTTAGACCCTTTGACTCTTAGACTTTTTGACTTTTAGACTTTTTGACTTCGAATTTAAATGATTGATATTCACTGCCATATCCTTCCAGGTCTGGATGATGGAGCACGAGACTGGGATGAAACGCTCGAGATGTGCGCGATCGCCCGGAATGACGGCATTCGCGTCATCACGGCTACCCCCCATATCAAACGAGGAATGTACACCCCGGCCAAAGAACTTATCTTATCCAAAGTCGTTGAACTCAACACCCTCCTCTCCGCTCCTCGCTCATCGACTCCCCCGTCAGACGTAAAAAGTGAAACGTTAAAAGTAACTTCTCACAGTTCACGTTTCACGTCTCACGATTCACGCTTCATGCCTCACGGTTTAACCATCCTCCCCGGCGCTGATAACGCTTTTGAGCCCGACATCCTTAACCAATTAGAACAGGGAACTGCTGTATATCTTGCCCACCCGACAAACCAAATAAACCAGACAAACCAAACAAACCCAACCCTCCGCTACGTGCTCTTGGAATTATCCGATTATTTTCTTTTTCCCCAGGTTAAAGAGTGCGTCCGGAAACTCCGAGAAAAAAACATCGTGCCCGTCCTCAGCCATCCGGAAAGAATTGCCATGATCCGGAGAAATCACAAACTCCTTCATGAATTCATTCAGGCCGGCGCTCTTTCTCAGGTAACCGCGATGAGCATCACCGGTGAATTCGGAAAAGAAATCAAAAATTTTACCCGCACCCTGGTAAAGAAAAATCTGGCGCATATTATCGCCACTGATGCCCACTCCAAAGACCGGAGGCCGCCGATTCTCTCGCGGGCAGTTTCGGAGGCCGCCGACCTTATCGGCAGCGATAAAGCGGAACTGATGGTACAGGGCGTACCCCGGGCAATCATTGAAGGTAAAGAAGTCGACATCACGTAACCATTTACCATTGCGTAAAAAATGGATTAGGAGGCTTACAGCTAAATTATGGAGGGGTATTAGCCCTAATGATTTTGATATGAAAAATATCGGATCAATGCGGCTATAGCCCTGTTTAGGGCAAAAAATCTTCCGATCATTTGCATTCGAAAAGGACAAACTAATTCCGGGTGAAGATGGGTTTGGAGTGCCGGACGAATTGAAGTTAAGTGCAGAACGGAGGATGTGATGGCGGTTAAAAGAAAGACTCAAGAAGAACTGGAAAAAATGGTCGAAAAGTTCAAGAAAGAAGTTTGTGAGCGGAAACAAGCCGAAGAAAAACTGTGCAAATCGGAGTATGAAAAGTCAATTCTAAACCAGATTGCCAACATCTTTCTTACCGTCCCTGACGAAGCGATGTACGGAGAGGTTTTGGCAATCGTTCTTCGAGTGATGAGAAGCACGTATGGCCTTTTCGGATTTATTGGGGACCAGGGGGAGCTTATTATCCCCAGTTTGACCCGAGACATCTGGAATGAGTGCCAAGTCTCCGATAAGTCTCTCGTCTTTCCATCTGATTCCTGGGGAGAGAGCATCTGGGGCCGAGCGATCAAAGAAAAAAAGAGTTTCTATTCGGATGGACCCTTTCGCACGCCCGAAGGGCATATTCACATTGATTGTTTTCTCACGGTGCCGATCGTTTTTGGACAACAGACCATTGGATTGCTTTCTGTTGCCGACAAAGAAGGTGGCTATACTGAGGAAGACAAGGAGTTGCTGGAGCGCATTGTCGGCAATATCTCGCCTATCCTTAATGCGAGACTTCAGAGAGACAGACTGGAGCAAGAACGCAAGCGGGCAGAGCAGCAGATGTTTTCTCTACAAGCACAGCTTCAGCAGTCGCAGAAGATGGAGGCAATCGGCCAGTTAGCCGGGGGAGTTGCCCATGACTTTAACAACCTGCTTACCATCATTACTCTCCAATGCCAGCTCTCCCTTCGGGGACTCCGGGACACTGACCCCTTGAAGGAAAAACTTAAAGACATCGAACAAGCAGCGGAACAGGCCGCTAACCTTACCCGCCAGCTCTTGGCCTTCAGCCGCCGGCAGATTCTGGAGATGAAGGTAACTGATCTGAACATCATTTTGAGGAATCTGGAAAAGATGTTGCGTCGGGTCATCGGTGAAAATATTGCACTTAAGACCGCACTGACTGATAAGTTGGGGCTGGTTAAGGTAGATCCCGGACAGATTGAGCAGGTGGTTATGAACCTTGCCGTCAACGCCAGAGATGCCATGCCTCAAGGGGGAAAGCTCTTCCTTGAGACCGCCAATGTGGAATTGGATAAGGAAAACGATTTCTTCCAACTGGGGATGCTCCCCGGTGATTATGTGATGCTTTCGATCACCGATACAGGAATAGGAATGACCAAAGAAGTTAAAAAGCAGATTTTTGATCCTTTTTTTACTACCAAGCAGAAAGGCAAAGGGACCGGGTTAGGGCTATCAACCGTGTATGGAATTGTGAAGCAAAGCGGGGGGGATATTTATGTTTATAGTGAGGTAGGCAAAGGGACAACCTTTAAGATATATTTCCCCCGGGTTTTTGAGCGTGGTGAAGAATTAGAGAAGAAAGAAACAGGCAAGAAGGTCCCCCAAGGAACAGAAACCATCCTGGTGGTAGAAGATGAGGGTCCGGTGCGGAAACTGGCGATAGATATTTTAAGGAAACAGGGGTATACGGTATTGGAGGCGACCGAAGGCGCGGAAGCGCTGCTTATCTGTGAACAACAGAAAAGACCGATTCATTTAATTTTAACTGATGTGGTAATGCCGAAAATGAGCGGGCCGCAGTTTATCGAGCAGCTTAAGCAGATGCGAAAAGATTTTAAAGTAGTGTACATGTCAGGGTATACGGATGAGGCGATCATGAATAACGGGATATTGGAGGAAGAAGTAAACCTTATCAATAAACCCTTTACCTTTGAGAAACTGGCAAGCAAGGTCCGTGAAGTTTTAGATAAAAACTAACGATGAAAATAAAGCCCGACACCATCATTGAATATGGTCTCATTTTCCTGATCATCTTTACCCCGCTTGCCTTTGGCTCGGTCCATGTCTGGGCGTATACCATCATGGAAGTGATCGCCCTTCTCCTTCTCCTCACCCGGCTTTTCCAACACTTCACGCTTCACGCTTTACGCTTTACGCTCCCTTTTTTTCTTTTTTTAGGCTTAATCCTCTTTCAGATGGTTCCGATACCCGCGACAGTAATAAAACACCTGTCACCCAATACCTATGATCTCTATCGGCAAACCCTGGGAAATCCGTTAAACGTAAAAAGTAAAACGTTAAATTTTACTTCTCACTCTTCACTCTTCACGCTTCACGCTTCACGTCCTCTGACCATTTATGGACATGCCACCAAAACCGAATTCCTCAAATTCTTTGTCTACGTTTCCGTATTTTTTCTTATCATCACTACCATGACCACCTTCCGTCAGATACGACGAATGGCGCTGACAATTATTTTCACCGGCGCAGGGGTCGCTTTTCTGGCTCTCTGCCAGATGCTCGGCAAGTCAGATAAAATCTACGGCTTCTGGCAGTCCCAGTACAAAGTCGGAAGCTATGGCGGACCCTTTATCAACGCCAATCACTTAGCCGGCTACCTCGAGATGGTTATCCCCCTCGCGCTCGGTTTCTTACTAAGCCGCCAGAAGCCGGGTATCACTCGCGCGGCCAGAAACTGGAAACAACGGCTTTCTCTGCTTGAATCCTGGCTCGCGAAGAATGTCCTCCTTATCTTCAGTATTATTCTTACGGCATCAGCGCTTTTTCTTTCCGTCTCGCGGGGCGGGATCCTCTCCCTTGTTTTTTCTTTAGGGTTATTTTCCCTGTTGCTCGGATGGCGAAAGTCCCAAAAAGGAAAAAGAAAAATGGTGCTGTTTATCAGCGGATTGATTTTTGTCTTTCTCCTCTGGCTGGGGATCGGCCCAATCGCGGAGGAACTCGCCACCCTCGCCAACCCCAAAACCGCCTTAGAAGGAAGGCTCCAGGTTTGGAAAGATACCCTTATTCTCTCCCGGGACTTTCCCCTTTTTGGGGTTGGGCTGGGTAATTTTCAAACCCTCTATCCCAAATATAAAACCATTACCACCCCCACCCTCTGGGAGCACGCCCATAATGACTACGTGGAAATGCTCGCGGATACCGGCTGGATAGGATTGCTCCTGTTCTTTGGCGGGATCTTTATTTTTCTCTTTTTAGTAATGAAACAATGGAAAGAACGGCGAGACCCTTTGGTGGTGGGTATAACCCTCGGCAGTTGTACCGGCGCGCTAACTCTCCTTTGCCATTGCGGGGTGGAATTTAACCTCCATATCCCCGCTAACGCGCTTCTTTTGTTTATCATCCTTGGGCTCGCCCAGGTTACGGTTAATCTCAACAAGAGGCCTGAACTTCCGGTTCATCCGTTTACCCCTGCGCCGAAAATCACCAAAACAATATTAACCCTAACCGCGTTGGCGGTGGTATTCCTTGCGGCAGTGGTTTTAAAAGATTTCCTGGCGCACCACGTGGTTTCCGGCTCTCCATCGCTCAGCCGCGCAACCTCGCACCTCGCACCTCGCACCTCGCACCTCGCTCGCCTCCGGAGGGCTATCTTTTTTGATTCGGGTAATGCCTCATATCATTATGAGCTGGGAAACTATTATGCCCGGAAAATGACGGAATCCTGGAAACAAGGCACGTGGGAATTAATACCGGGTCGCTGGGTCTTCATGCCCGGAGAAAATACCCAATTCTATGG
>Ga0068714_10002178_pt1 | contig 25975 bp, 19 predicted proteins | sample MTBNYHSulfiMetaG_FD_62988 | JGI IMG/M metagenome (GOLD analysis project Ga0068714, IMG submission 62988) | Enrichment culture microbial communities from rom New York Harbor, USA that are MTBE-degrading - MTBE-NYH (New York Harbor Sulfidogenic)... | ecosystem: Environmental > Aquatic > Marine >... | reverse complement strand
TATTGCTTTTGTTTTTGTTTTTGGGTCATTGGACACCTCCTTGAATCGGGGTATTATAAAATATGCTTTTCGAAGTGTCCACTTTAACTATACCATTGCACTTCTAACTCAGAAGCCGATAGCAAGGACGCCAACAAGTTTGTGATTTCTGCTTCACTATAAAGTCTACCAAGGGATCGTTGAAGTCCAGGGGAGACCTTAGCGTAAATTATTGCCCATTTCTTTCCACGCCTCTTCGATAACTTATGAACTTCTTCGTCAAGCATTTGAAGGTGAATGTAAGAAAATATTTCTTTACCACTGTGCTCTTTCAGAACCTTGACATAGTTAAAATTGTTTCGTTCCTCAGGCCAATACAACTCCGATGCTATATAATCGATATAGCATGCGCATAGGACTCGAGCCGCATCACGATGGCCGTCATTATAAAGCTCTTCAAGGTAACGTATTTTTTTATCAAAATCATCAAAGAACACCGGTATACTGTCAATTATAAATCTACGTTTTTTATCATCAGAAATTGTTGGCATAAATCTTCCCTCTTATATTACTGATCGACCATGATGCGCTCACCCGATTTCTCTTATCAATGATTGGAGAATTTCCTTTTCCTATATTTTGCATAGAAGTAAAACTGGGAGGACAATCCGTGAAACATTAACATCCTTGAATTACTCACGCTATTTTCCTTTTTCTCAAGACCTCCTATGCCGCAAATGGCGGAGAGTTCTATTGCATTTTCTGTGATTTTGCTCATCGAAATATTTTTATCAAATAATTATCAAATAAGAACTGCTTGATTTTTAAGGCGTTTGAAGCAAGTTGCCCTTTCTTAATCAATTATCTATCAAATAAAAATCTAAGCCCAAAAGGGGATATAACTTGCATATTTTTTTGATTTGTTGTTGGAGTCTTCTTCCTTAATGAGGTCTGCTTCGATAGTATCCCGAATGATACGGGAAGCAATGGCAGAGTTCTTTTCTTCGATTTTAAACCTTTCCCTTAACGTCAGATTACTCATTTTCGCATTAGAAACGTATTTGAGGCAACAATGCTGGTAACAGGCACGTATTTTATCCTGTCTGTCCATATAGTTCAGGTCTTGATGGGAATACATGATGACTTTTGTATGTTTTTCCTGCGTTAAAAAATTAGGAGCAGGCAACTGATATACTTCGCAAAGGGAAACTACTTTATCAATCCCACTGCCTTTTTCCTCACATATTCGCAGCCTCCGCATCATATCGGCCAAGGCTTCATTGCGTGATTGGTAGTCATCTATAAACCGGATAGGTGTAATAACGGGTAAGCCGGAATTACTAAATTCTATCCGGTCAGAATAGATTTCAAAAACAGGTGACCCTTTCTCTTGAAAGTCTTGATGGATGATTGCATTGGCTACTAATTCACGAACTGCTATTTCAGGATACATCCTGACATTATCTCTGAGTGCTTTGCTTATTTCTTCGTTTTGTGGCAACTGGTCATTTATGTAATCTACCACTCTTTCAAACCCCACGGCATAACCTTTGCTACCCGTTATGTCTTTTACTGTATCCAATTTGTTATTGCCCTTATAAACAGTTACCCTCATGGCTTTTCGGCTTAGGACGTTAAACTCATTCAGGCTTTTAGCAAAGAGCAAACCGCCCAAATTGGTGATGCCATACTGGCTACCCTTTTGAATGACGAATTTTTCAGAAAGCATTTTTTGAATAACTGCATCCTGATTGGTGGGAAAAGGCAGTTTCATAAAGTCAAAGTATGACTGAGTATCTAATAGCTGCACAACATCCGATGCAGAAAGATTGTCTAAGGCAATTTCTTTTTCAAAAGGCTTTTCGGGTTCTTTCTTCCAGATTTTGCGTTCCTTTTCGGGAAAAGACTTGAGCTTACGGGTAATGCTGGCAACACGGATATAGGCTTCATGTTTAAAATCCACCGGTTGGTTGATAGCAGCGGGTATTTCAAAAAGAGCAATGCGCTTACCATTATACTCAAACTCATAAATACAGAAATCAATCCTTGGGTTGAGCCTTTGCAAAAGCCAATGCTCGATATCTTCTTTTTTGTGCTTGTAAGTTTTAGGCTTAAAATTAGTGCCCTCTATAGTACGGTTGTCGTTTTTTACGCCAAACACCAAATAGCCATAAGGCTGCCCTTCGAGACATGCACCGTTGGAAAGGGCTGAAAGCCCTTCGCCTATTTCTTCGGCACTGTGGTAGTTGAGTTTAAATTCTACCCATTCGCTTTCTTTACTCTGCTTAACAAGCCTTTCGAGTAATATCTTCAGTTCCTTTTCTTTCATTGGTTCGGCTTTCCTATCAAATAACCGTCAAATAAAAAATACTTTGATTATCAAGTAGTTATTCGTTTTAAGTCGTTTCTTTTAGGTAATTTATCAAATAAGAATTATCCCAAAAAATTTATAAATTTACGAAAATCTTCATTTCTGGAAATCATAATTCACCCTTAAAAGCTTTATCTAAAACAGATGGCATAAGTGCATCGAGTTCGGTGGCGGTCTCAGCCTGAAGACGCTTCAGCGGATCAACCTGCGTTTGTAAAGCTTCCAACTCTTTTACGATCCGACGTTGCTCAGCAAGAGGTACAAGCGGTATTTCCATATCACGCATATCAGCAAGAGAAATGTTCGGTCTCGCCGTCTCGACTTTATCGCCATGTATTGTCTCTTGGGCAGCAGAACTGAGCAAAAAACGAACAAGAAACTCAGATAGGATCCATTGTGACTCTGGAGTGATGACGGCAACGGCTTGGTTAACGTTGGCATCCCCCAACCCTTGGGGCACAACACAAGCGCGACCAATCGAAGCCCCGACGAGATTAATCAGCACATCACCTGATCGAAGTTGAGACCGCGATAACTTTTTGTGGAAATCCTCTGGAATTCGGACAGCGCTGTCTGGGTTAAGAACTCCCCAAAGGACATTTTCACTTCTAATAAAGAGCGGTCCGGTATCTTGATAGGTGAAACCTTGCCACTCGGGCGACTCTCCTTTGGTGATTCGTGAAGTCATTGTCTCCAACTTGGCCGATCCAAACTGATTTGCCATATCTTTAAAAATAATGTTCCCGATAGAGCGAGTCAACGCTTCAACCTCTCCGATGGCTTGATGGCGAAGATTGCAGGCTTCAGCGATCTTTGCGGCCAATTGTTCGATCCGGCCCACAATTCGCTTTTGTTCTGATAGCGACGGAAGAGGGATTTCCAGATTTAAAAAATATTCTTCCTTAAAACGATTTCGCGTTAAGGGTGTGCTTCCTGTACAGTCGCTTAGAACCTTATTGATTGTTGACTTTTGTCGGAACCAATAGAATAAAAAACGTTGTTCAAGGTTTTGTTTATCAACATTAAATACAGGAAATTCGCCAGAGACATAACATCCGTCAAGTTCTTTAGTAATAATTCCAAAAGCACCTCTCCATGCAAATAAACGGCTATAAATAAAGTCTCCTTCTTTAACCTTGTAAAGGCTATTAGCAGAAATCTGCGATCCTATTTTTACTTCTCGTAAAAAAGGCCCTTGCCCATCAAGCCGTATACCAAGCAACCTATATTCATTTGTAGGATTATTTTTCTCTTGGCGGGATACAGGATTAAGTAATGCAGATAGTTTTGTTAATTTCCAAAAAGGATTCATTGTAAAGAAGCTTTTATTTCCGTTAAAATTTTAGTTAATTGTTGCTCTTTCTCCAAAATATCTTCGATCAGTTTTTCGGGAGGCATGTGCTCAAAGACATCTTGCGCATTAGGATTCTTTATATCGAGATTTGCTGAAATGAGATTTCCGTCAGTATCATATTTAAGCACATCTTCAACGTTGACCTTCCATGCCTGATTATTCTCCTCCCGCTTTTTCCACCACTCAAGGCATGGGGAGAATTCTTCAAACTGAATCGACTTGGTTTTTGTATAATTCTTTTTCCCCTCCGGCAGAGGATGCTCATAAAACCAAATTTCTTTTGTCGGCCCAGAGCGATCAAAAAATAAAATATTAGTCGGGATATTTGTATATGGCGAAAAGACACCATTGGGCAGGCGAACGATGGTATGCAAGTTAAACTGTTTGAGCAATTCTTCTTTTATGCGCGCGCAAACTCCGTCACCAAACAGTGTGCCATTTGGCACAACCACACCGGCCCGGCCACCTTGCTTGCTGAGATGCCCGGGGCGTCTAAGTTTGCGCATAATAAGCTGTAGGAATAAAAGCGCAGTCTCTCCTGTTTGTTTATCCTGCGGGAAATTGCCCTGGATTCCTTTTTCTTCCTCGCCTCCAAAAGGAGGATTGGTAAGAATCACATCAACGCGATCTTTGTCGCCGATTTCCTTGAGCGGAACCCTTAACGAATTACCCGGGTCTATTGAGGGAGAATCAAGACCATGCAGAAGCAGATTCATCTGACACAATAAGTACGGCAAAGACTTTGCCTCGCCGCCAAAAATCGTTTCCTCTTGAAGCTTCTTGTGATCCTCAATTGTTTTGCACTGCTTTTTGATATGTTCGAATGATTCGACAAGAAATCCGCCGGTCCCGCAGGCCGGGTCCAGCAAGGTTTCGCCAAGCCGAGGGTTAACCGCCTCCACCATAAACTTAACCACTGCCCGGGGAGTATAAAATTCGCCCGCGTCTCCGGTTGCGTCGCGCATTTCTTTAAGAAGACTTTCGTAAAGGTGAGATAAGGTATGGATTTCTTCTGTCGAGGTAAAGTGAATCTGATTAATCTTATTGATGACATCCCGAAGAAGATAACCATTAAGCATCCGGTTGGCGGTGCCCCGAAAAACCGTTGAAATAACATTACGGCGATCCCTTTTTTGTCCCGAGCCTTCAAGCTTCCGCAAATATGCAAACAGGCCGGGCCCGCGGCTGCCATCCGGCCTAACACACTCTTCATTGTTGATAAAAGAAAGTAACTCTTCACCGGTAATGCCGTCTTCTTTGGCTGCCCAGTCCCGCCACCGATAAGGCACATGAACCGCAGGAGAATATTTTTTGCCTTCCATTTTGCTTTCAGTCTCTCGCATTATCTCCATATCGTCGAGAAATTTCAGGAACATAATCCAGGTAAGCATGGGAAGGCGGTCTGCGTCGCCATTTAATCCCTTATCCTTGCGCATAATATCGCGACAAGCCTTAATGATGGTGCTCAACTGGGCTGCGGTTGTCTGCGGCATGTGAACTTTTGTCGTTATGCGCATACTCATCTACCTCTTTTTAAAAATAAATCTCCCCAATAGGAAGAAAGCAGTTTGAAAGCCTCCCCAACGGTTTTGCACGTCACACCACAGTCTAATGCCATGTTCCGATAAATCGGCTCCCAGGAAACAGGGGGAAGCGCGAGAACATCAGGTATAGAATGCGTTTTTCGTCTTTCAAAAGTTGCCTTAACAGCTTTTACTACCGTTGAAGGTTTCGGCATGCCATTTTCAATCAATAAAACCATATCAACAAGGTCCTTAACCCGTGACCTCTCTTTCTCGCTTCGGGGGAAGGTAAAACTATGCGCCTTCTCCGCAAACTGCTGATCTCTCGGAAAGAGAGCTACCTCTGCAGGCGGAATGCCGGCAAAACTTAACATTTCCGTCCCTTTTCGCCACTCGGGTTCTGAAACCACAGCGTCCCCAATTGCCACGTCAATATTGAATTTTGTGAATACCTTATTTGCCAATCTTGCCTCAACCGGATAGCGCCAACCACCATAAACCGGCTGATGCAATTCTTGCGAATAGACTCCGATAAGAAACGAAAACCAATCTCCCCCATCCCTTTCAGCCGAATGCTGTAAAAGGCCTCTCACCGTTTCTGGAGATGGTCCGGCCATGTCGGGGATTGCCATATCAATATCTTTGGTTGCCCGGGCAATAGTGCTATACCTTATTTCTAAAGAATAACCGCCTTTAAGCAGCCATTGAGGCACCGGGCGCATTTTCTTATCAAACAAGCGAGCAAGGAGCCGGTCAAATGCGATGCGTTTTTGTAATCTTTCTAATGGAACATTCTGTTCCCTGGAAATGGTAAGCAACCGTTCTTCAAGCGCCTGCCGAAAAGCAACAGCCGAGGCATATATTTTCTCTTGCTTCATAGAATTGGATTTTTCTTAATGTTTTCCAGAACAATCTCTATCCGCTCGCGGGCACTTGCCGACATCTTTGATTTTGAAATATTTGCCGGCACCATAAGCCCCTTTGTCAGAGCGTCCCGCACTGCCTGCTCAAGCTGTTCGAGACTGAGGGCACTGTCAGCCACGTCAATGATTGTTTGCATAGGAGTTGTGACAAAGAAACCTTCTCGTTTTTCAACAACTTCCGGTAGCAGGATACTTCTATGCAGTACGCATCCTCCCGCGCATTTCTTCCGAAAAGACGGCGGAACAGTAAGGTGGACTTTTGAAGGAATAACGTCGCTTAGCTCATAAATTGCGAGGGCTGATTCATGGGAAACCACTGCCTGCGGGATATCATCACGATTTCGGCTCCAAAATGACCACCGGACAAGATCTTCGTTAAACGATGATGGAAAATTGGCCAGCCGGAAAAATCCCCGCTCTATCTCCATCCAATGACCGTTTTCTTTATGATAATGTTGAAGGCGGTGGGAATAACCACAAGAAAGCGCCTGCTTGGCAGAAAAATACCCCTGCTGGGTTGATGCGACATTATAAAGCTTTTGTTTTCTGTCGTAGGTAGTGCTCATAGCATATTTATTACATTTTTTGTACTAAATATGCTATAGAAAATCCTATCTGTCAACACAATTAATACATTTTATGTAATAATTGTGTTTTTAGGCATAAAGAAGGGTTTGAAGCCCCTCAAGGGCGTGTTTGAGCTTTTCAGGCCCGTTAAACAAAGAAGCAATCTCAAGGACGTTTCCGTGTCGGGCAATCGGATCTACTTTGAGGATATCCGGAATCTTAAATTGCTCGGTTCCGTATTCTATGTATTTGTCAAGAATTTCATCGAGAATTTGTTGCGCTTCAGGAGAAAAGTACCCAAAGAAATCAACCCGCCCCTTGCGTAATCTTTCTGCGCGCTCCCGGCGGGATCTCAAAGGGGCATTAAAGGCAATATGGCACACAAGATCGAAATGATCCGCATCCTCCTGGCCGGTTGCCTTAACCAGCTCCTCAAAAGTAATTCCTCTCTCATTTAAAGCCTCGATAATGGCGTTTCTTTCTTCCGCAACCTGCCATTTTGACAACAGCGCAGCTGCTGAGGGGAACATGGATCTGATTTTTTCGGCGGTGTAATCCGTTAATTGGACAACGCGCAACCTGCTGCCGTCGACATCTAAGTTTTGCTCATAATCAACGACTATCTTAACCCGGTCTCCATCATCCACATAGTATTTTCGCCTATACATATAGTGTGCTTCGGGTTCACAGACTTTTCCTTCAGTTCTTCGTTCTAAAGTTTCTTTTGCTTCCTCGTAACTGTTACTATCTTCATGTATTATTATTTTCTCAGTACCAGGCCTCATTATGCCTTGATTATCAATCTCCTCTTGAGTGAGCAATGCAGGCTCGCCATCAAAATCAGGGTCCGCAAAGAGCCTGGTTGCGCTTCCGGTGTAATCTATGATACTGAAGAAGAGTTTTCCATAATCGCTTCTTACCCGGGTTCCGCGTCCGATGATTTGTTTAAACTCCGTCATTGAATTGACGATTTTATACAGAACGATATTTTTGCACATCTGAATATCAACGCCGGTGCTAAGAAGTCTGCTCGTGGTAACGATGACCGGGGTTATTGTTTCCAATTCTTGAAATCTGCTTAAATGACCGCGTCCGACAGCGCCTTCTTCAGAAACAATGCGACACACATAATCGGGATATTGCTTGACGAGATCAGCATTTAAATTATTAAGAAACCGACGCAGTTCTTCAGCTTCTTCCTGATCCTCACAAAAGACGATAGTTTTCGCAAAGCGGTCATTCTTCTTTAAAAAATCCATCAAATGGTGCGCAACTGCTTCAGTGCGTGGCCTTAATGATAAAACTCTTCCGAATTCTTTTGTTCCATATTCCCCGTCGGGAATTTCTCTGCCATATCTATCCGCCTGGCCTTTTTCCGGCCGCCAACCAGCAGCGTCCGTGCTTGTGATTACCCGATGTACCTTATAGGGAGCAAGAAACCCATCATCGATGCCTTGCTTTAGACTATAGGTATAGAGTGGATTGCCGAAGTAGCGATAGGTATCCTTATTGTCCTCCCGCAGAGGCGTCGCGGTCATTCCGATTTGATAAGCAGGTTCGAAATACTCTAAAATTTCTCTCCAATTGCTCTCATCAGAGGCGCTGCCACGATGACACTCATCAACAATAATGAGGTCAAAGAAATCTTCAGCGTATTCTTTATATAATCCGGGCCTGCGTTCATCCTGTGCTAACGATTGATATAACGCAAAGTACATCTCCCGGCTTTTTATCGCTTCACCTTCAATTTTATGGCGAGCATCGCCAAACGGTAAGAACGTTTTATCTTTAGGATCATCAACCAAAACCGATCGATCTGACAAAAATAATATTCTTGGTTTACGCGCCACTTCAGATTTATTCCACTTTGCATTCCATAATTTCCACGCAATCTGAAACGCTACCTCAGTTTTGCCAGTGCCGGTGGCCATCGTGATTAAGATCCGCTTCTGGCCCTTAAGAATAGCCTGGACAGCACGGTTGATTGCGATTCGTTGGTAATATCGCGGTTCCCGGTCAGGGTTAAAATAATATGGCGTTAGGACCTTGTCTGCAACCTCATCGGATAAAATATTTTCGGCTTTACGAAATCTCCTCCACAGTTCCTCTGGGGAGGGCAATTCCGATATTTCAGTATCAAGCCCGGTTGTATAATCATGCTCAACAAAATGCTGGCCATTCGTAGAATAAGCAAATTTCAGGCCTAATATCTCAGCATACTCCTTTGCCTGCCCAAGGCCGTCTGCCGGTTTTTTGTAAAAAGCCTTTGCCTCAATTATCGCGATAGGGAAGTCGCGTCGATACCGCAAAAGATAATCCGCGCGTTTTTGTTTTTTCCTTACACAGGAATTGCCAACGGTTAATATCCGGCCATCGGTGAAATATTTCTGCTCACTTATTTGATCGTCCGACCAGCCAGCTGCATATAGCTTTGGCAATACAAATTTGCGACATGTATCAGCTTCGTTATACATATTTTATAATTAATCCTTCTTGTGGACGGAGTGGTATTCCTTAACGGCACAAGAATCAAAATTTGAAAATATCGTATTCTAAGACTAAGAGTAAAAGGACATCCATAAAGCACTCTTCATATCTTACTGTCCTTCAAGGTATCCTGTTACCACAAATAGCTGAGAATGTCAAACAGCGAAATCACTTACTCTGCACCAATGCCCGGTCAATTGACCGCTTGCCGCCGCCTTGAATCAGGAGCGCGAGGGCAATGCCGATCACGAAAAGATAATATTCTAACTTATCCCCTTTATTCATTTCAACAAAATCAGAAAATCTATGTTTTTTCTACTCACCTATTTCTATCTGTCCGCACCACTTCATCAGTGTTATCTAAATTGAATGTCTGCAATTTTTTGGCGATGGTTTTTGCGTCAGGCAAAATATTCTTATAACTGGCCGGCAGAGCGGAGCTGATGCTGTAAGTAGATACACCGATAGGATGAACGGATTTCTTAAGGGCGTATTCTACGATAGTGCGCTTTTTGTTTTTACAGATAATAATGCCGATGCTGTCGTTTTCGTGGGGCAATTTCACCCTATCGTTCAGCAGGTTAAGGTAAAACTCCATTTTGCCCTTGTACTCAGGTTTGAAATCACCAATTTTAAGCTCTATGGCTACGAGGCATTTAAGCTCGCGGTGATAAAGTAACAGGTCAATAAAGAAATCTTCATCTTCAACGGTAAGCTTGAATTGATTACCCAGAAACGCAAAACTGTAGCCCATTTCACAAAGGAAGCCCCGGATATTTTTTATAAGTGCCTGTTCAAGCTGATGCTCGGAATGTTCGTCTGATAGTTCCAGGAAGTCAAAAGTATAATGGTCTCTTACCGCCAATTTCGCCTGATGTTTTAATGGCGCCGGAAGGGCTTTGTCAAAATTGGTCTGGTTAAGAAGGTATTTCTCGAAGGATTTATTTTCGATTTGGTGTTGTAATACCCTCACCGTCCAACCAAACTTTTTAGTCGCCGTCATATAAAATTGTCGCTCAGGGTCATCTTTGCATTTGCTCATAATAACAGTATGATGCGTCCACCCAATTTCTCTAATCAATGATTGGAGAATTTCCTTGCCCTGATATTCTGCATAAAATTGCCGCATCAGCCAAAGGTTCGGAGCAGAAAACCCTCTGATTCCCGGAAATTCATCTTGAAGATCTTTGGCGAGATTTTCTACCACGGATTTACCCCAGCCCGTTTGTTGTTGTTTTTCAACAATAGATTTGCCAATATCCCAATACAACGCAATCAGTTCCTTATTGACCGCTTTCAACGCCTCATATTGTGCAGATCGGATTCTTTGTTTAATGTCTGCCAATAGTTCTAAATATCCACGAGGGGTTATATCGTTCATTTGTCCTTTGCCTTAATTAGTAACATCTTGAATTCACTCTCCCTATCCTCCTATCCCTCAAGGCTTCCTGTTACGAAAACCTCAACCAGTGCCATCATTTATCCCCAGCTAATGCCCGATCAATTGACCACTTGCCGCCGCCTTGAATCAGGAGTGCGAGGGTAATGCCGATCACCAGGAGGTGGTACTCAAACCCTTCGCCTTTTTGCTGACCGTACCAGTTCATAAAGAAACCGTTCGGGATATGATACTTGAGCATGCAGATGGTGATGGTGATGCCGATACCGAGTGCCCAAAGCCGGGTGAAAACTCCAAGGATGAGCAGGAGAGCGCCGAGGCATTCGATGATCATGAGGATAATGGTAGACCAGGACGGAAAACCCATGCCTTGAAAGGTCTCGATGGCCTGCGCAAAACCCGGCCCGCCAAACCAGCCAAAGACTTTTTGCGCGCCGTGCGGAAACATCACGATACCGAGCGCAAGACGGATGATTAAAGTAGCCGGGCTGTCGTTGGTAGATAAAAAGGTCTTTAACATTTTCTTAACCCTCCTCTCTTTGCAACTTTTTTTAAAGGTTTATCTTTTACATGAGTTTTTATCTAACTCCATGTCAGAATTTTAGTTGCCAGAATAGGGCAGTAAGAAAAGGCATTTTTTATGAGTCCCGGTTTATCATGAAAACCATGTATTTTTTCCATAAGATAAATCCATTAGTTTTGAGAATAAAGGGAGATCCCCTCGCTTTAATTTTTTAATGGAAAATATCATACTCCGGGGCTTTGTCAAGTTTGGATTGGGGCAAACCGGAAAACAAAAAACCCCGTCAGATTGCTCCGAACGGGGTTTTTGTTTTCTTTGATATCGAAAACCCCTTACACTTTTTAATAAAAAGGGCGCTGTTGTCCCTATTGATGCCTATCTTTTCTGTATGTCACCGACGCCTATAAATGGTATTGCTCCACCGCCGGTAACCTGCGGGAGTATCCCGTTCCATTTATCTATAGCCCTGAGATTTGCCTCTATCTTTCTAAGCTCTATAAGGTCTAGTGTAATATTTTCTTTCTGCAGTCTCAGAGACTCTGCCTCTGCCTTTGCTGCTGTAATCTTCTGTTCTGCCTCTATCTTTATCCTCTCCAGGTCCCTCTGTGCCTTCATCGCAAGCTGTTCTGCTGTCTGCTTTGACTCAATGGCTTCCATAAATATCTTGGAGAAGCTGAAACCGACGATAGAGAATGCATCAACCGCTATATTGTTCACTATGAGCCTTTCAGTAAGATTTAATTTCATTGCATTGCTTACCGCCGGCCTCTTTGTGATAAGCTCTTCTGCTGTATACCTTGCTGTAACAGCTTTTACCACTTCCTGCACTGCAGGGTCTATGATTCGCTCTTTAAACTCTATGCCGATGGACTGATAGACAATATTTGCCTTATCAGGAACTATGTGATAGTTAATCGCAACAGTAGAGCTTACATCCTGAAGATTGGATGATGCAGCAGCAGCATCAGTCATTGCCTTCTGCACCTTGACATCCATCGGTACAACCCTCTGCATTATAGGTATCCTGAAATGCAGCCCCTCTCCAAGTACAGTCTTCTGAACAGCGCCAAAATTAAGGACAACTCCTCTTTCGCCCGCCCCAATCTGAACCCATGGATGTAAAAACAGAAAAAACACCAGAATTGCTCCAATAATCACTGCCAACCTCATGGGTACCTGTTTCATTGCAGAATGCATTGCCTCCTTAGCCCTGTAAACATCTCTTTCATCCATTATATTGCCTCCTTTTTACCTTTGCGGCTGCTTAGCAGCCTCATTAATAAAATGTTTTATTGTTTTCGACATTCCTCTCTCTCACATAAACCGCCCGGTGAGGGAACGGGATCACAGTTTTTCCCTCCACATTGACTTCGATCACGCTTCGAACTCGACAGAAGAAACTTGCGACTGTCGAATGATGGATTTGAGTGTTCCAAATTTTGTTTCTTTATTATTAGGAACGGGCACGGTGATTGCCGGGGTTACCGTCGTCTTCCGCATCACTATGGGCTGTCGCTCCGGCGAACCATTTCGAGGCCGTGCTTCGATAGAATGACCATCTTTGGCCATGATATCATAATAATAGCCGCCACGCAAAATTTCGCCTATCCCGATCGCCTTTACCCCGTTAGAAATGCCCCGTGTAAAATTCTTCTAACGGGGTTTATTGAAAATGAAGTGTCGGAGGAATTTTAAGAAGAATACCCGGAGAAGGGTTCTGGTTAACGACAAATCCATTAAACTCGGCCAGCTTTTCTTTCCCCTGGGAGGCGCTAAAGTACTTTTGCATGATACTGTCCCAGGTCTCGCCCACCTTTACTTCATGGACTCTCAGACGAGCGGGCTGCAGGTCAACGGCTTCTTTCTGGGAGATAAAGGCAAAGCTTTGAATCATTGATTCTACCTGGGGCCGAAATGTCTCAAAATCATCTTGCTTACAGATACCGAGCACGGAATAGCCATTGACGTCATTAACGAAAGCAAACCCTATTCCCTTAATAGCACCCAGACTGCTACTTGATCCTTTAAAGGTGCCCTTTAACGCACCCTGGGTAAAACCCCGGGACGTTTGACCATCTTTTTTCAGGCCGCTTTTTCCTAATCTATCTTCAAAATCGCCAAAATACTCTTCTGCGGTCTTCTGGATTCTTAAGGGCTCGATGTTGAACATCACGTAAAGATCTTTTTTGGGCTGTCCAAAAACCGCGGTATATGCTTTGTTGTTTATTTGACCTTCCCACCCTTCCGGCAATTTCATTTTAAGAAGAAATTCTTTGTTGTAATAGTAATCCCCCTTTATTAACTCCATTCCATTCCATTCTCCCACAGCCAGTCCGTCAAGTAATCGTATATACTGATTTCGTTTTATTGAACGGTCCAACGCGGCTGGTTGAGTTTGCTGAATCTCGCCAATCTCGTGATTTAAATTTACCAGCCTTTCGCTGGTAGGAGGGTGCGTCATAAACCACGTTTCCGTTGTGGTTGGTTCCCGCAACTGAATTCGTTGGATTGCTTTCATAACGTCAAGTGAGGCCTTAGGGTTAAATCCTGCTTTGGTCATATATAGTGTCCCCAACTGGTCAGCTTGCCGTTCATCATCGCGGGAAAACTTGTTTAACGCTAATACGGCCCCTACATTGACTAAATCTCCAAATGATTGCATCGCGCCCTGGGTAGCTACGTTAGCTGCCAGAAGTCCGATATTCAATAGCTCGACTTTGGACATCTGAGCCGCTGAGTGCCGGGCGTCAACGTGACCAATTTCATGCCCTAAAACTGAGGCAAGCTCATCAGTAGAATTTACTTTTTCCAGTAGTCCCCGGTGGACATAGACAAAACCTCCGGGTAAAGCAAAGGCATTGAAATCAGGGGAGTCAACAATTTCAAAACGGTAGTTAAGGGTTTTTGCCCGGGCAGTATGCTGACTTATCCTCCCCCCGACTTCCTTGACTAAAGAACGAAGTTCCGGTACCTCCAAATAAACGCCCATCTCTTCCCGGACTTGTTTATCCACCTGCTGACCCATGCTAAATTCCCGCTCCTCGGAAACCGTCATGAACTGCGTTTGTCCCGTAACCGGATTAACCGCACAGCCGGAGAAGGAAAAAGAAATTAAGAATAAACTTGAAACCAGAATACTCAGGAAAATTTTTTGGGCAAATCTTTCAATTTTTTTTGGCGGCATCTTGAAATACCTCTTTAAAATTAAAGAATTTATTCTCAGCCGAACCGGTATTTTTCTTGTTAATATAGTAAATAAACAGAATAAAAGCAACTCTTGAGGGTAATTTCTTGCTAAGAAGGTCATTCTTCTTATACTTAATAAAGGAAGGCTGGCCAACTATAAATATCCGCGCTGGGTAGAATTCGTTACTGAATTGCCTAAAAACTCGACCGGCAAAACCCAACGTTTCAAGCTCCGTCAAGATCACGGAAAGAATCTTTAGAGGGGTTAAAAAAATTTTTAAAGAATTTTTTTGCCTTGGGAAATTTTACCGACACTTTCGGCTTTTGTACCGTACCCCTAATAACCATCGGAATAGGGGCGTCCCCATTGCCGAGAAAAGGTAAAAAATTTTTTGCATTTTTTCCCAGCGATTGCTTAAGCGAAACCCCCGTTACTTTATACTTAATCGGGTTTCCCTTTTTTTCAGGATCGTAACTAAGGGAAGTCCAGCCTTGAAGCGATAGCCCGATATCGTGCCCGGTTACCTGGATAGTGTTATCATAAATTTTTCCTTCTCCAAGGCGGAAAGGGCTCAGGATCTGGTCAAACCGGATCGTCTCGGATTTTCCCAAAACGCTCAGTATCTCGCTTAAGGCGCCTTCACTTTTAATGGTTCCATCATTTAAACTTATTTTTCCCTCTCCTCTGATACTTTTGCTTATCTCCTGTTCCCAATCAGTTCCTTGCCAGGAAGCCTGGAAAAAAAAACTTCCCTTTCCGGTAAGCTGGGTAGAGTGGGAGCTGATAGGGATAACGTAACCCAAGAGAGTTTGCTTCTGAGAGAGTTCAATATTTTTCCCCTGCCCCTCTAATTTCATCACCGGTCTCTTCTGGTTGAAATCAATGGCGCCTTGCACGGTGGAGGGGCCGTTATTCAGAAGGCCTTCCAGCGCCAAAGTGAGAACACCTTTATCGAGAGTACACCCGGTACTTTTAAGATTTTGGATTGTGCCGAGACCTTGGTAGCCCATAGCATCTAAAAATACGGTGCCATTTCCAATCCACGAAGAAAGGACCGGTTTGTTTTCAACAGGTTTTAACGTTCCCTCAGCAGTAAAGGTTAAGCTCCCGTTGCCTTGAAGGATCATTTTTTTGGGAAGGTAATCCTTCCATATTTTTTGCGCTTCTTCTAAGGCAAGAGCGAGCTTTCCTTCGGATGTCGCAAGAGGGTTTTTAGAAATTTGAGTAATGGTTCCCTGGCCATTAAAATTTAAGCAAGGAGATTCAGCCGTGAGGGTAGTGAAGGTAAGAGTGTCTCGCTCTGGAGAGTATATAAGGTCATGCGTGACTTTAAGTTTTGGCAGCAAAGGAAGATTGTGATCTCCCTTCACAACGATCGAATTTTTTAGATTTCCTTTAATGGTAAAGTCAGAGGAGGACTCTCCTTCGCTCGGAAAACATCGAGGGAGCACATCGGGAAGTTGTTTTTTTAGCTCAGTAAACTTTAATGAAAGACTGCCTTCCACGTCTACATCACTTTGACCATCCACAGTACCCTGAATCTCTCCGGCTAAGGATTTCCCCCGAATGAGTAAGGATGTTATCGTAACGTGGTGTTTTTTAAGGTTATACAAGAGGTCTGGAGAAATCCGCAGCGTTTCTTCCTGAAAAGGCCGCCCTTTGAGAGCGGGGTGTTCAACGCTCAAACCTCTAACAACGATAGCTCCTTTAAGATTAAACTTTTTTGCGGATCCAGTTCCTGAGAGAGATAGCTGGGTTATGCCGGAGAGGTTAAGATCAGGGGGAAGATGAAAAAAATTTCCCAGAATGTGGACAACCTTATGGAGGTCTCCTGTTCCTGAGAGCATGAGGTTGCTATAAGGGGCTTTTTGAAAATCGTTGATTGTTCCGGAAAGAAAAAGCCTAACAAAATCACTTTTGAGATCAAAAAGTTTAACCTTAATCTCGTGGGTAGGAAAGTATAATAAAACCTCCTGAGAGGAATCAATGCGAGGTTGCTCAAAGGGGGCCTGTTGGAAAGGCCCGCCGGTTATGGACACATTGGTCAGCTGGGTTGCACCCGTTATTGCAATATGGGAATCAAAATTTCCCCGTGCTTCAAAAGATGACCGAAGGTTCCCTTTCCAACAATACCCAGGAGGAAAACCCAGGACTCCGGCTAACACCTGAGAGAGTTTATCTAAGTCAAGAGAACAGACCAGTCGCCCCCCGGTTGCCTCAAAGGAGGAGGTGTTAAATTTGTCTAAATCAAAAAATCCTTCCACATGGCCAAAGCCTGCTTCCATGGTGAGCGTCCCTCGAGCCTTAGGGCGGTTCATTTTTTCTTTGGAAAAGAGGAGGGCTGAACCATTTATTTTTAATGGTTCAGGAGGGTTGTTGTTAAATACGACCGTGCCTTGCAAAAGAAACTTAATTGGTTCCGTAAGGGAACGAATATTTAAGTCAGCAGAAAAATCTTTTATCTGAGTAGTCGTATTAAGACGCTGATCAATGAAGGTAAAAACACCTTTTTTGATATGAGCGTCGAGAAACAACGCAGAAAAGCCTTTATAAATACCGGACTTCTTTTTGGGAGACGGGATAATGGAATCATTTGGCGTGCGCGTAGAAGATTTTTTATCGGCAAGGCCAGTCCTCTCCCGGGGGAGAGAGGCAACGCGATCGTCTCCCCGTATCTTTCCTGTTTTGTCTCGTATGATCGTTAACGCTATTCCCTCGATCGTTAAAGAGGCAGCCTTGAATTTTTTTGCCAATAAGGCTCGCCAGTCAGGCAGGAGTTGAATAGAATGAAGCGCGAGTAAAGGTGTTCGATCCTGATTTGTGATGTTCAGCTGAGAGATAGAAAATCCATCTTTCCAGGAGAAGGCCAAATTTTTCATCACAACCGGTCTTTTAAGGGCTTTGGCCAAATACAGTGAAGCTTTCTCACGCGCAAGGTCTGAAGAAAAGAGAGGAGGGAGAATAAAATATAGGATGATAATAAAGAAAAAAACAAAAACAAAAAGATGGAGGCCCCAGTGCAGAACCCGTCTTATTAAGGTGTTATTCTTCATCGTCAATCACCAAACCGGGATAAAGCTTTTTCACACACTCCGGGCAGATGCCGTGGGTAAAGGTAGCATCAGAATGTTCTTTGATGTAAGCTTCAATTTGTTTCCAGTACCCGCTATCATCGCGAATTTTTTTACAGGAGGCACAGATGGGCAACAATCCGCTCAATGTCTTAACCTTGGCGTGTGCCTCCTGAAGTTCTTCGAGGGTTTGTTGCAGCTCCTGGATGAGAAATTTTCTTTCCTCTTCAGCCTGCTTGCGCTCAGTTATATCATTGCCAACACTAAGAATTCCCGTGACGTTCCCGTGCTGATTTAAAATCGCTTTATTGGTCCAGGAAATCCAGACTCGCTCGCCGTTTCGACGGATATTTTCATTTTCGTTATTTTTAAATTTTTCCGGAGAGCGCATAAGGTCTCTCCTCATTTGTTGGAGGTCACGACCGGTGGTTTCGGTTTTAGGCACAATGGTTTCCAAAAGATTTTTGCCGACAATTTCCTCTTCCGTGTAGCCAAAAAAATTTTGAGCAAATTCATTAAAAAAGGTGATTTGTCCCTGAGTATCAGACCGGAGGATGATGCTATTGGCATTTTCTACCAGTTCCCGGTACTTCTCCTCGCTCTTGTGCAAGGCATCTTCCATTTTTTTTCGTTCCGTGATGTCAATCCCAATAATGACAATTCCCCTGGTCTTGGCCTCCTGCATTAATGACGCATTAATAAGAATCGTTCTTAACTCGCCATCTTTTCGTTTATACAGTATCTCATAATTTTGTAAGCAATCCTCTTGTTGAACCTTATGTAATATTTCAGTGACTTTTTCCGGTTTCACACCAAGCATACTGATGTGTTTTCCAATAAGCTCTTCCTCGGTATACCCTGTCGTGTTTATGGTGGCCCGATTTATTGTCAGAACAACCCCATCCAGGTTCACTACCAGTAAAGGGCCAAACATATTTTTTAACACATTTTCAATATAAGTCTTAAATTCCTCTAAATTTTCCATGGCGTTGAGCATCGCTGTCTGAGCAGCGGGAATATCCTTAGATCGCCTCTCTTCCTGCAGCATTGAACTTTTGGCATTTTATTTTGCCTAACTGGAGCAGTTTTTAACCATCAGCTCCCCCGTCTTCCTCCGGAGGGACCGGTAACCCCCATTGGGTCCTGAGAAACTCAATTTTATCTAAAGGCTTTTCTAATTGATGTCTCCGGGTGGTCATGAGCACCCCGTATTCCTTTTGGGCGTCTTCGATTCGCTTACCCAAGGTTTCAAGTTTATTACAGAACTCATCCCACTGTTTTTTAAATCTTCCTAATAATGAGAGAATCTCACGAGAGGTTTTTTCTAACGCAAAATGCTCTACCGCTTGCCGGATCACTGCTAAAACCGCAAACAGGGTTATCGGGGAACAAAACACCACCCTATTCTTAATCCCATTTTCCAGAATGGAACTATCCTGTTCATGAATAAAAGCATAAACCTGTTCATTGGGAATGAACAAAAGCACGCAGTCAACCGTATTATCATCCGGGTTAATGTATTCCCGGGTCGTTACCTCTTTGGTCCGCGCTTTTACATCTTTTAAAAAAGCCGTACGGTACTTAGCCTTATCAACCTCAGACTGAGCCTCCAGGTATTTAAGATAGTTATCCAAAGGGAATTTAACATCCATGTTGAGCTTAAGATTATTCGGCAAAAGAAACGTAAAGTCCGGACGGCTGGAAGCACCCTCAATTGCTTTTTGCTTCAGGTAATTAATTTTCTCCACAAAACCGGCAAGTTTCAGCACATCTTCAGCCATCCGTTCCCCCCACTGGCCGCGAACTTTAGTGCTCGCTAAAGCCTCCCGAATGGTCGCAGTCACCTGTACTAATGCAGCGGTTTGCTCGCCCGCGGTTTTAAGCTGGCTTGCCAGAACTCCGAATTTTTCTACCCGGTCCTTTTCCAGCTCTTGCATGAATTTGGTAACGCTTTCAAGTTCTGTGCTCATGCGCTGGAGTTGTTGATCAATCAAGGCTTTCTTTGCACCGAGGTCTTTTTCGCTGACCTCGCGCTCGGAGTCGAGTTTGGCTTTGGCTAATTTAAGGAATTCTTCGGTGGACTTAGAAAGGGCATCAAGGGACAAACTTCCAAAGCTTGCCCTTACATGATCCATCACTGCCTCAAGGTCTAATTTTCGTCTTGCTTCACTTTCTTGAAACAGCTCCTCGGCAAGTTCTTTGGCGGTTTTTGTCCGGACCATACGCAAAATCAAAGCAGCAGCTATGCCCAGCACAAAACCGGCAACAAAGACAAAAAGGAGGGTTATTACAGGCATCGAAGCCTCCGCAATTTTTTTATAGTATAAACCCCGGACGCCTTATTCCGGGGTGTGCTTTAGTTACCAAAGGCAGTTGAATTTTATTTTATTAAAATTAATAAAAATTATTGAAAAGCAAAAAGGTCCCCACACCACTTTCGAAAAAAAGCGACTCTTTTTAAAATGCTCCAGTTTTTTGGTTAATTTTTGAGTCAGAAGGAAAAGGTTGAAAAAAAATTTCCCTCCAGTAAAAAAAACGGAGTTAACTTAGTTTACACCCTTTCCTTAATCCTATAAAAATTTTGCTAAAAATACCATAACCTTGTTTTCAGGTCAACCCTTTACCTTTCCTTAAAAATCGCAAGGTTATTTTTTCCCCTCGCTATATATGGTATGTTATTGTTATAATTTATTTACTTAAAGGGATAAAAGGGGGTTATACATGAGGAGGAAGAAGATATGCGGATAGTCCTTAACCTGATTACCATCCTGTGGATCGCCCTGGGAGCCTCACTGATACTCTACACTGAGCCGACCAAAAAGGCTCTGGGAAAAATATTCTATACCGAACATGTCCGTTGGTTAGCCGTTTTGCCGCTTGTTATCGGAAGCATCCTGATAGCAGGCGGATTTTATTATCCTGAGATGTTCTGGCTCGCTTTAGTTCTGGGTGGGCTGGGAATAGCTAAAGGCGTGTACCTGATAGTGGGGCCGATTCAGCATATTAGACGTTTGCTGCATTGGTGGCTTCATCAGGCGAGTGACCAGACCCTGAGATTGTTCGGCCTGATTTCGTTCTTTATCGGCGTCGTGCTACTCTTGTTTTTATTATAAAAGGTAGCGTTTTGAAGAAAACCGAAAAGGTGTATCCTTGAGACTATGATTTGCTATTCCAGGGTAGTTATGGGCAAGAAAAAGAGGTGGAAATTCACCTTAATGATTATGGCCATGCCCAAATTTTATGGGAGTTAATGAGACGGCTATGATGCTTCCCGAAGAATTTCCAGCACCTCTTCATTCGTTCGTGCTTCTAATAAGGCAGGTATCACAAAAGGTTTGCTAAAAGTTCGAGATAACTCCTTCAAGGCATCAAGATGTTGCTCCAAACGATCCTCAGGAACTAGCGTGAGCAAGATCACATGAACAGGCTTTCCATCAAGGGAGCCGAAATCAATGCCTTCATGAGAGATTGCCAGCGCGCCCATAAGTTTCCCTCGATGTGGGACTACACCGTGAGGGATAGCGAGACCATGACCTATCCCCGTGGTTAAAGACAATTCCCGGTTTATTATTCCCTGCAGGTACTTTCCTTCCAGACTGATGTCAATAGAGTGACGAACACAAATGAACCTGACCAGCCTGGAGATCGCCTCCCACTTATCCTGGGCCTCCAAATCAAGATAAATATCTTTCTCTTGTAAGAATCCCAGCGCCGGTGGGTAGGCCTTTCCTTCCTCCCCCACCCAGCGTAGCACAAACCTCACTGATAGAGGTCCTGCTATCTCATTTACGACCACCGCAGAAAGGACTATAGCTGAAAGTAAGGGTGAAAGCTCTTGGAGATGAGGGCTTTCCTGAACTAACACCAGAAAGCCGAGAGCCAGCCCCGCCTGGGGTAAAAGCCCCAGTCCCAGATAACATCTAATAGGTAACGTCCACTGAGAGAAGGAAGCTCCAAGAAACCCCCCGAAAAATTTGCCCAAGAAACGACCCCCCAAAAAGAGAACTATCAATAACCCGGACGAAAGGATAGCATCAAACCGGAGATGTGAACCTGCTATAGTGAAAAAAATCAGGTAAATGAGAGGATCCACTTCTCGGAAAGATTTTGAGATTTTTTCATAAACTTCCTCTAATTCTATCCGCCACTGGGCAAGATTGGTCAGAGTAAAACCTAAAGCGATGGCTGCGAGGAAGGGTGAGGTGTGAAGACTTTCTGCCACACCGGAGGCAATCATAAGTCCGAGGAGGGATACAATGAGGGTTTTTCTGTTATCCGCTGTTAGACTCTTTGGAAGGAAGTAAAAGGCGGAGCCTACCCCAATGCCTATCGCTATCGGTGCCATGAACTTTGTAAGGAGGTGTATTGGTTCACCTTTGACGCCAAAAAAAATCATGACGGAAGTGAAAAGCAATATGGCGATCACATTGTCAAAGGCGATCGTCGGTAATAGTAAGGAGACAAAAGGACCCTTTGCCTTTGACTCCCTCACCACGGCAAGCCCGGTAGCAGGAGCAGTAGTCGAGGCCATAATGCCGCACAAAACCGCTAAGGCAAAGGAATTGGTCCATAGATAGACCGGTCCCATAACCAGAAAGAAAGCAAGTAACGTCTCGCAAAGTGCTATGGTGACGGGAGCTCCGGATAGCTCTTTCATCTCCCGAAGTCTAAGGTGCAGGGCCACGGAGACAGCTATGAAACTGAAGGCCAGCGAGTTTACAGGCTTTAACCCATGGTCTATAAGCTGGGGTGAAAGAAGTCCCACTCCATAAGGCCCCAGAAGAACTCCCGCCCCTATGTTGCCGATGATTGCCGGAAGCCTAAGCCAGCGGGCAATATTCCCCCCAAGGTATCCGAGGCCGATGATAAGGCTAATTCCAAGTAACGGGTCAAATATCATGATTCACTTAACCCAAGTTCAGGTTACATATTGCAGTAGTTAAGCAACCTCCTCTAAGGTTGTCAACTCCCCAGTGAAATACCCAATGCTTTTTCAAGAACGGTAAATCATCTCAAATTGAGCCTCTTTTTTTGACTAAAATTTGACCATATGATGCTTATCTTAGCCTTTTCCTTTTATATTGATTATTTTGTTTATACATCATAACCCCCTAAAAAATAGATTTGATATTTTCATAAGTTATGCAAACTGATTTCCTCGGTCTTAGGTTGGTTATGAATGAATAAATAAAAGTTCAAAAATTTCCGTATAACTTCGCACGAAGATCTGCTTATTTTGAAAAATTGTTGGTTATCCCAGAAGTCAAAAGGTTTTACTGGAGAGCTTTTTCATCTGAGCTATCCTGCTCCTGTTCGTAAGAGTTGTTTGGCTGCAAAAGTTCACCAACAAACATGCTTGAGTTTTTAACAAAAAATACCGTGGGAAAATCGCAGGCAAGGTCTTCAAGACGCTGGGCATAAGCTTCTTCTTCCCCTTCTTTGGGTGTGGCAAGCCCGAACAAGACCACCTCCGCACTTGAACTCTCCGCATGAATTAACTCACGGACACTTTTATCCTTGGGTTTAATAAAAACCCGCTGCTCGGCTTGGATTCGAATTTCAGGAAGAAGCTTCATCAAATACCTTTCGGTTTGAGCTTTTACTAACTCGTTTGAAGCAATGCTCATTATCTGAATTCGTGCTCCTCTCCAATCAGGATTGAGGGTGAGCAAATATGCCAAAAGAAGCATCAAATCGCCATTGTGCTGCATCCCGCCCCACCACACATGAATGTTGCGCTCTACACCCTCCCGAGGGGAAAGGTAACGAGGTTGCATGCGCCCGATAATCAAAGACTTTTTCAATTGTTCAAGTCGCCGAATGAGCTGTAAAAACTCAGCAAATCGTTTTCTCTCTTTTGGCCAACCGAGCAACACGGTATTACTTTGAAAACCAGCCATGCCGTTTGCCTGCGCAACGCTGATAATTCCTTCTACCACCTCCCGAACAACATTTAATTCAGGAAAAAGCACCAGTCCTTCGGCTTTTAACAACTTTTGCATTTAGTCATGTCTGCATATCAGGTCAAGGTTTTTATCCATGAGGTCGCCAACCACAAGCTGGCAAACCGTTACCACCCCCCGCCCCTGGCTGAACCAATTTCCGAAACGAATAAGATCCAGGTATTGTAGCGGATCAGAGACAAAAACCAAAACATGAGGCCTCCAGTTTCGAGCACTCATGGGGCGCCGAGAGAGACGGATTAGCGCCCAACGAATCAGAGTTTCATAAATCCCCCTCCGCGCATCTCCCCATCTGGCCGTATTCTCCCTTCTTGACAAAAGCAGCCAAATGGTTAATTCAGCCACTATGGCTATAATGCCTGCTAAAGGATTGATGAGAAATACCACCCCTAAACAGGCTATGCCCCCAATGAGGTTAACCGGCCATGGTACCCGCAGCTTTGGACGCCAAGATGCATCATTACTCAATGTTTCAAGTGCTGCTACGATATTAATGACCCCGTAAGTGGTCAGAAAAAATATTGTAACTACTGGAGCCACTGCATTTAAGTCTCCTAAAAAAACTGCTCCGAGGGCTACCCCAAGTGTCAAAACAATTCCCGGCACAAGTTTTTTTTCTCCTTTTCCTGTTCGCTTGCCCAAAAAGCGCGGCACAGTTCGATCTATCGCAAGAGCCTGCAGAGTTCGTGGTGCCGCAAGCATTGAGCCAACTGCGGAAGAAAAGATGGCTCCCCACAGCCCGGGAAGTATTACAAACGGGCCTAAAGGGGCAATGCGCAGCCAAACCAACGAATCCTCGCGCAGTTCTGTTGCGTTTGCTCCCATAATGAGGAGTACCGGAACAAGAAGGTAAATTACAAATCCCGCAAGACAGGCCGAAATCGCTCCGACCGGTATCGACCGTTCCGGGTCGCGGAGATCACCCGACAAACTGAGACCAGCCATTACTCCAGTAACCGCTGGGAAAAAGATAGCAAAACCTACCCAGAAACCCACTTCTCCGGTTGGACAAATCACCGGAAAAACATTACCCCAGGAACGATAGATAGCACCGATTCCTAAGGCCAACAAGGAAATACCGATGAGAATCATCACGGGAATCTGTGATTTCAGCGCGATCTTAGCGCCGGTCATAGAAGGTGCGGCAACAGCAATAACAATGATAAAAGCAGCGGTCTGCACGTTCACCGTCGGGAAAAGAAATCGCAGGGATTCAGCAAGACCGAATGAATAAAGGGTGACAGAAAATACTTGGGAAAAAAATAAAGGCAAGCCGATAGCTCCCCCAATTTCGAGTCCGAGACTTCGCGAAACAATAAAATACGCGCCGCCCACCCCCACTCGAATGTTCGTTGCAACTGAGGAAAATGATAATGTGGTGATTAAGGTGATGATGTTTGCCAGGACAACCACAAGGGTCACTTGGTAAAGCCCCATGTGCCCCAAAAGCCAGCCAAACCGCAGGTACATGATCACGCCAAGAATTGTTAGAATTGTCGGCGTGAAGACACCAAGAAAAGTACCAAGTTTTTGGTTGTTCTGATATCTTTTTCCTTGCGCCATATCTGTTTTAGCCATTATATGCACTCACCAATATGATTAATTATTAAACTCGGCAAGCTCTGTTTTCGAAACTATGAACTGGTTAGATTTACAAAAAGTAAACCAAGACAATAATTTCATCTCATAATCAAACTTTAATAATCTGTCAATTTGAATAGTTACCAGATGCTATTAAAAAAATTTATTTCAAGTAAAATTTTCCTAACAATTTATTTTTATAGTTAACATGTTATCTTAGCTTCTAAAGCAAAAGGAAATTTAATGAAAAAAGATCTATTTCGTGCTTTCTGGCGCAGCAGATGGCTCACCAACCTCTGGTCTCGGTATGAGCTCATTCTTCTCTTGTGGTATTTCTGCCTTTCGTACCCTTTTGATAGTGGGATCATGCACAAAGGCTTCATACTCATGAAGGCTTAAGGTTATCATATTCCCCTTTTCCACGAGCAGGTTAATTTCCGGTACCTTTTTATTAAAAGTAACGAGCATGGCTCCCGTGGGCGTTGAGACAGTAATCAGTAACGTATCCTGCTGAAGCTCTTTTGCCACTACCTTCCCCTCCATGGTTTCTTTCTTAGGCTTTAGAAAACCAGGAAGATACGGCTGGATGAGATCAGATCCAAGCGATGCGAAGATGACGCCGATCACAATCCCTATTACGAGAACTAAAAAAAATTTATAAACTTTCATTTGCCCTCCTTCCAGATTTACATCTGAGTTCATGCTTTAAAAAGTTAAGGGGGATTCCCTCTCCCTTTTCTTGCCCATGACTTCCCCGAAACAGCAAATGATAGTCTTAGGGATGAACCTTTTCAGTTCTCTCAAAAAACTACCCCTTATAATAAAAACAAGAACAGCACGACACCAATAAAGAACGAAATCAGGCCGAACAATCTCAGGGTCTGGTCACTCGCCTGATGAAACCACCATTGCAGCAAACGTTTAATATGCTGAATCGGTCCCACTATCAGGTACACGCCTTTAGCTATTCCCAGCCCACCCAGAACTAAAGCGAGCCAGAACATCTCAGGATAATAAAATCCGCCTGCTATCAGGATGCTTCCGATA
>Ga0068714_10002177_pt1 | contig 25984 bp, 27 predicted proteins | sample MTBNYHSulfiMetaG_FD_62988 | JGI IMG/M metagenome (GOLD analysis project Ga0068714, IMG submission 62988) | Enrichment culture microbial communities from rom New York Harbor, USA that are MTBE-degrading - MTBE-NYH (New York Harbor Sulfidogenic)... | ecosystem: Environmental > Aquatic > Marine >... | reverse complement strand
TGTAAACAGTGATGAATCCGTGCGGGCCATAAAAGGGCCGGATCGGCCCATAAACAATGAGAAGAACCGGGCAGAGCTTCTGGCTGCCATGTCCACAGTAGATGCGGTTACTTTATTTTCTGAAGAAACGCCCTACGCCCTGATCGAGGCGCTTAAACCGGATGTGCTCGTAAAGGGGAGCGACTGGGAAGAAGAGGATATCGTAGGCGCCGATATGGTTAAATCCTGCGGCGGCCGTGTGGTCCGGATACCCCTGATCGAAGGGGCATCGACCACGGGAACCATCGAGCGCATCCTCGGGACGAGGTAACTAAATAGTGTTTATCCAAAAACTGCCAAATCCCCCCACACCCCCCTTTGCTAAAGGGGGGAACTATTGAAATCCCCCTTTGGAAAAGGGGGATACAGGGGGATTTTCGGATGGGAACTAAATAGAAATATGTTAATCATTACCGGGACGGGACGGTCGGGGACCGGCATGTTCGCCAGGCTATTCGGCGGATACCATGAGTTCCGGGTCGCCTATCTCCTCGATAAATATTTTTCTCTTAAAGACCCCCATGCAAATCCTTTCGACCGCCTTGAAAAAAGGATTATGGCCATAAAAGATTTCCACCAGGGCATTGACCCGGAAAGGTTTATTGATTCTTCCAACCTGTACATTCACTTTCTTGATGCCATCTATTACCTTAACCCGTCAGCCAAATTTATCCTCGGAGTAAGGAACGGCAAGGACTTTGCCCGGTCAGGGATCACGCGCAAATGGCATGAACATAACACATTCGGCACAACGCCCCTCCGCAATGATCCTTATTTTGACAGGTGGGATGAGATGACCCCGCTCCAGAAAAACGCCTGGATATGGATGCACAGAAACAGGATTGCCCTGGAAGGATTAAAGGTCATTCCTGACAACCAAAAGCTCATCATGAAGATTGAAGACTGCGCAAACGATGTCACGCTCGACAAGCTTGAACAATTTGCTGGAGCGCCTATAATTGATCGATCCTGGGCCGGGCGGCGTTACAACGCCAATCCCACCTACACCTTCCCGCCCAAAGAGGAATGGTCAGATGCCATGCATAAAGAGTTTGACGAGATCGCCGGAGAGGTGATGGCCTTTCTGGGATATTAATTCCCATCCATTTAACATGCATAGCGAGCGCATTCCCCGCTGCTTGCAACGGGGTTAGCGAGCGAATATGATGCTTTTTACCTTACATACGGAGATTCCCCGTCCGCCGCAGGCGGGCTGCGGGGAGCTTCAATCGAAGCGGCCGGACTTAAATCACATCCTGGCAGAAAGACCAGTATGCCGGACGACAAAATGAGGCCTATCTAAATATCTTACTTCTTGTTCCTGCGGAAAACCGGTTCAAGGCTGCTCAGTTCAGCAAACCGGATAATATCATCCTTGTATTCCTGCACATACGGACAATCCCATACGGCCAGGATCTTTTCCTGACTTACATAGTAGTGATCCTTGTCTGTCAACTCGTTGAGACTCACACCGTTTGCAGATGCAATACCCTGGACGCCTTCCGGGTCAAACACCTTTTCCAGCACCATCGGGAAAATCTGCGGCCAACGGCATATCTCCGGCCGCTTCTCATATATCAGGCAGCGGCCGTCATCTCTGTTCAAGTTCGGACAGAAAGAACCGCGCGTAAGAATAAGCCCCCATCCCTGACGCCAGCGATAAAGAGCGGGCTCCGTCTTATAGAAGGGCCGGTCATTCCGCGTTAACGGAGGTTCGGCGTAGGCGTTTGTGGACCGCGTCAGGGTTGTATCTATGCCGGGCAACGGGAAGAGCAGCGCCTCTTCTTCAGTCAACGGCAGCTCAAAAAAAGAATTTTCTTCCTCTTCCAGCGGTCCCTGACAACAAATAGTGCAATGATACTGTCCGCAAAGGGCAGAATTTATGTGCCCCAATTCCCGCCTCAGCATCTCCTGCTTTATCTCCAAAATGGCGCCGGCCAGGATATCCAGGGGCTTGTGGTCTAAATCAACGATCAGCCGCCCCCTGGTTTTTAATTCTCCTTTTTTAAATCTTTCGTAGGGTTTGAACACATCCAGATAGTCCTTTAATATGACCTGGGGATTGTCATAAAACACACCGTCCAGCGTTATATTTTCTTTTATTTTAGCGGCGGTTGCGGCAATGTCCGGCAAGCCGGTAGTCAGAAACAGCCCGCTGACCAGAAAGGTAAGGGGCACTAACGGCCTTTTAAGCAGCTCTATACCGGAATACTGGTCACCCATTAATGGCTCCTTACTAAAGAATTTGGGCACTCTACATGATTTCCCCCTTAAAGTCCAAACCATTATTTTGACAACCGCGGCGCTATCTCTTATAATAACAGCCTGTTTAAAAGTTTCAGGCAGTTTCGGACTGTACAATTACTTTAAAAAGAGAGCCCTATGATCGGCATATTTGATTCAGGCATCGGCGGCCTTACCGTAGTCAGGGCCGTTTTTCAGCAACTCCCGGACTATGAAATCGTATATTTTGGAGATACGGCCCGAACCCCCTATGGGACAAAAAGCCCGGCCACCATTATCGACTATGCCATCCAGGATACTGAATTTTTGCTTTCCAGGGGGGCCAAAATTATTGTCGTTGCCTGTAACACCGCCTCCAGTGTAGCCACAGAAGCGCTGCGGGACAGGTTCCCTGACGTACCCATATTCGAGGTGGTAACCCCGGCCGTCGTCAAAGTCACACAGGTCACAAAAAATCACAACGTGGGTATCATTGGTACCAGAGCGACCGTCAATAGCAATATCTACGACAAAAAGATAAAAGACCTATATCCGGACATCAAGGTGTTCTCTAATGCCTGCCCGCTCCTCGTGCCTTTAGTGGAAGAAGGATGGTTTAAGCGCCGTGAGACCAAAATGATCTTAAAAAAATACCTTTACCCGCTGAAAAGAAAACAGATCGACACCCTGGTGCTGGGCTGCACCCATTACCCCTTGCTTAAAGATATTATTCAGGTGAAAATGGGTAAACGGGTCAAGATTGTGGACTCATCAGCGGAGCTGGCCGGTTATGTTAAAAACTACCTTGCCGGGCGCCCGGAAATCGACGTTACGCTCAAACGAGGCAACAATAATCAATTTTATGTCTCAGACCTTACGCCTACCTTTGCGGAGATTGCAAAAAAAATCCTGGGCAGGCCTATACACCTTTTGCTGGCATAGACCCGGCCGGCAAAAAGGAGGAAAGCATAATGAATTTCTGCAAAAAAGGTTTTTTGATTGCAACGATGGCCCTATTACTTACTTCATGCGCCTGGCTGACCCCAAAGGCGTTGATACCTAGGCCCGATCCGCTCCCTGCACTTCCCAAAAGGCCCCCGGTTAATTTTCGTATTGAAGGAACTACCGCCTATGTCAGCGTAGATGAGATGAAGGCCTTGATGAAATATGTGCTGGACTTAGAAGAGAGGAACAAGGCGGCGGACCGGGAATTAAGAAAGATCCGCGAGGCGCTGCAATAACAATGTCTCTACAAAAAGATACCGCGGGAAAAAATAGTAACGCACGCCGGCGGAAAAGATATTATATCTGTCATGCCTGCGGGAAAGAACTCCCTTTCTGTTGGACATGCCGGTGCGGGTGCCAGATATGCCAGGCCTGCATGGAAGAAAACATGTGGGGACTGTCCGGTAATGCGGTTACCTGGATATGTCCGGATTGTGGAGAGATGTGTGTATTCTAAAAGGAGTATGGGCCGATCTGTTTTGACACGGAGAGTTGATGACCTCGTAAAAAGTCAGAGCTTGGACGGCACAGTAAAAAGCTCCAGTTGCAAGGCACGCAAATCCTGAGGAATGAGGCGTACTTATAGCTACGCCGCAGTGACGAAGGATGCCGCGCAACGTAGCAAATGGACTTTTTACGAAGCCGTCAAAGTTAATAACGTATATTGAATCCATCAAATTCCCCCTCATAATCCTCCCGGTTTACATCGATCTTATTCACTACCGCATGTGGCGGTCCCTGATGACACCATTTCAGCATCTTTTCTACGGTGGCCTCATCTCCCTCGAAGACCGCCTCCACCTGCCCGTCACGCCTGTTTTTTACCCAACCCTTGAGTCCGAGGCGGGTGGCCTCCTCTTGCGTGGCGTACCGGAAAAAGACCCCCTGCACACGACCATTAATTATAACATGCGCTCTTACCATGGGCTACCCCCAACATACAGAATACAGAAGCCAGGAGACAGAAGTCAGAATGTAGATGGCAACCCTTGTCTCTTGTCTTCTGCCTTCTAACTCACGTCCCGATCAGCCTCTTAAATTCCTCTTCGGTCAGAACGGTCACTCCTAACTCCCTACCCTTGGTCAGCTTTGATCCCGGGTCCTTGCCGGCTACCACATAATTCGTCTTGCGGCTCGCAGAGGAAGATACTATTCCGCCCAGTTCCTTGACCTTGTTCTTGGCCTCATCTCTGGAGAAGGATTCCAGGCCGCCCGTAAAGACAAAACTCTGCCCGGCAAGCGGACGGGGCCCAGTGGAAAGAGGCGGGGCAGGACTTACCCCGGCGGCAAGAAGGCGCCGGATCACATCCTGATTCTTATTTTCAGCAAAGAATGTAGTGACGCTGGCCGCTACCTGGGGACCGATCTCATCTATCTCCATGAGTTGCTCCATAAAGGCCTTTTCAATAGCCTCCAGGCTGCCGAATTTTTCAGCCAGTATCAGGGCCGTCTTCTCGCCCACGTAACGGATACCCAGGGCATACAGGAACCTCGGCAAAGTGGTTTGCTTGCTTTTGTCGATCGCGGCCAGGATGTTCTCTGTGGACCTTGCGGCAAAGCGTTCCAGGGCCAGAATCTGCTCCCGGGTCAGATAATAAAGATCAGCCACATCCTTGATAATGCCGGAGTCCACCAGTTGCGCCACTATCTTTTCACCCAGCCCCTCAATATCCATGCCGCCCTTGGAGGCAAAGTGGGTTATGGATTCCTTCACCTGGGCCGGGCAGGAGGCGTTGGGGCAGCGAACGGCCACTTCATCCGGCAGTTGCACCACCCTGGCCTCACACACAGGACATCTCTCCGGCATGACAAATTTTTTTTCTTCGCCGGTCCTCTTTTCCGGAATCGATTTAACCACTTCCGGTATGACCTCACCCGCCCGCTGAATCAGAACGGTATCACCGATCCGGATATCCTTGCGGGCGATCTCATCCTGATTGTGCAAGGTGGCCCGGCTGACCTCAACGCCGCCTATGCTCACCGGCTCCATAATGGCCACCGGCGTCAGGGTCCCGGTTCTCCCCACCTGAACCTGGATATCAAGAATACGCGTACTGGACTGGTTTGCCGGAAACTTATAGGCCACAGCCCACCTGGGACTCCGAGCCTTGACTCCGAGGCGATCCTGAAGGACGAAAGAATCGACCTTAATCACCATCCCATCGATCTCATAGTCGAGGTCCCGGCGTCTCCCTTCAAGTTCCCGAAAATAATCGATACACGCCTCAATCCCTTTGCAACAGCGAATAAGGGGGTTCACCTTTATCCCCCACTTCGGCAATGCCGTGAGTGTCTCCCATTGGCCGTTAAATGACCTGCCTTCTACCACTCCCACCCCATAAGCAAAGAAATCAAGGGGGCGCCCGGCCGTAACTCTGGTGTCTAACTGCCTCAGGGAACCGGCCGCGGCATTACGTGGATTGGCAAAAGGCGGCTCTCCGTCTCTAATGCGCTGCTGATTAATCTCTTTGAAGGCCTTGAGGCTTAAAAATACCTCCCCGCGTGCCTCGAGGCGTCTCGGTATAGATTCGCCGCGTTGCAGACTGAGCGGGATGGACTTTATGGTGCGCACATTCTGGGTTACATCCTCTCCGGTTACTCCGTCACCCCTTGTAGATGCCGTACTAAGCAAACCGTCTTCATAAACAATTTCTATGGCCAAGCCGTCCATCTTAGGCTCAACCACGTAATCAATAAACCCGTCCATGCGCAGAAACCTCTTTATGCGCTGTTCAAACTCCCGCGCCTCGGCCTTATCAAAGGCATTCTCCAGACTGAGCATAGGAAGGGCATGCCTCACCGTGCCGAATTTTTCCAGAGGCGCTGCCCCGACCCGCTGTGTAGGTGAATCCGGGGTAATAAGGTGAGGATACTTCTCTTCCAGTTCAATAAGCTCGCGCATTAACCGGTCATATTCCGCATCAGAAATGACCGGGCTGTCCAAAACATAGTAACAATAGTTATGGTAATGGATATCCTCACGCAGCTTCTTTATGCTCTGCTCGATCTCTTTAGTTGTTTTCTCCATCACCTGCTACCTAATGAAAACATTCTCGTCAATCCGGTTAAAACAAATCAGGAGGCGTAAGAAATCGGGTCCGACACACCGGCCAATCTGAACCCCTTGAGGCGCAAGATACAGGAATCGCATCGTCCGCAGGCCACATCTTCATTCTTATAACAGGACCAGGTCAGATGCAACGGGGCCTTAAGCTCCAAGCCGCGGCGCACCACTTCTTCCTTCGAAAGATCAATCAGCGGGGTCTCAATGCTTATATCTGTCTCAGGCCGCGTCCCCAGCCTTATCAGCTTATTATAGGCATCAAAATAATCCCTGCGGCAATCCGGGTAACCGGAACTGTCCACCTCGGTGGCCCCGATAAAAACCTTCTTGGCGCCTATTACTTCAGCCCAGGATACGGCAACAGCAATGAGATGTGTGTTGCGGAAGGGAACGTATGTGCTGGGAATTTCCCCTCCCCCGATACGGCCGGACTCAGGCACGGGAATGTTCCGGTCAGTAAGGCTTGAACCGCCTATCTGGAGGAGATAGCCGATATCGACGATCAGCCGCCTCGCAACGCCATAATTATCAGCAATAGCGAAAAAGGCCGTAAGCTCCCGCCCTTCCGTGCGCTGGCCGTAATTCACATGTAACAAGGCGATCTCATATTGCTGGGCAGCGATAGCCGCGGTCACACAACTATCCAGGCCGCCGCTTACAAGAACAATGGACATGTCCTTTTTCATCACACACATCTCTCCCGATCCGGCCAGAGATACTTATGCAATTGTATCTGCATCCTTGCCGCCAGCCGGTCGGCCAGCATCCACTCCGCCAAGGTTACGGCCTCCATCCGCTGCCAGACCGGCGACAGGACAGCCTGGGTATAGATTGGGATATGATGCTTAGACATCTTTTCCCTTGCCCATTCGTAGTCACTGCGATCCTGGATAACGAACTTGACCTGATCCTTTAGGTCGAGGTAACGTAGATTATTAAAGTCCATGTAAGCGGACATCCCGCTTGACGGGCATTTAAGATCCATGATTTTTACCACCCCTTGCGGCACATCTCTTAAAGAGCGGCTTCCGTTGGTCTCCAGAAGAACGACATAATTCCTGTCTGCGAGGGCGTTGAGAAGCAGCACGGTCTCCGTCTGTAAAAGCGGCTCACCGCCAGTGACCTCAACTATTTTAGACCCGCAAGCCTCCACCTGGCGCAGTATATCTTCCTTACTCAAAATGCGGCCTTCAGCGTAGGCATAAGTGGTATCACAATAACTGCATCTCAGATTGCAACCACTAAGGCGTATAAAAAAACACGGCCAGCCGGCAAAGGTAGATTCTCCCTGGATGCTGTAAAACGTCTCGCAGACGGTCAGGGGCAATTTAATCCTCCAGATAGCTGACGCCCGTCTCCGGTGTTTCACCGACGGTCACCCGATGGAGCCGGCATTGCCTGCCATCAAAGCATGGCTTCAATCTCTCATAGATATAGGCAGCAATATTCTCCGATGATGGATTCTTTTCCTTAAAGTAGGGCAGTTCGTTCAGGTCGGTATGGTCTAGATCCGAGAGGACCGCGGAGAGGGCCTTCTTAATAATTCTGAAATCCACGCCCATACCCATATTATCCAGGGAGGCGCACCTCACGGCCACCTCTATTGACCAATTATGCCCGTGGTGTTTCTCGCAGTTCCCCGGATAATCCCGCAGGTGGTGGGCGGCTGAAAAGTGTGAACGGACGAATACTTCATACATAAGCAAACCCTCCTTAATCAAAACCCGCTAAAAACATGCCGCTTTTATCATCAAGTTTTCTTCCGGCCTCAAGCCCTTCTATTTCCATAATCAGCGCCTCAATGACCAAAAAAGTGCGGGCATCGCGCCTGAGACAACCGACAACCGTTTCATTCCCTTTGCCTATGGCAGTATGCACATGGATCAAGGGTTCCCGGTCATTCCAGAGTATGCTACCCAGTCCGACGATCTCTCTGGCATCACCGGTAAACTCCTTCCACATAGGCTTAGGCGGAATGGCCGGCCTTTCCGGGCCGGTTACCACCCCGGCCTGCCGCAGCCCTCCGAGCAGGAAAAACCAGGCCACCCTGATCCCCTTCTCCATAGCCACCCTTTTGATCCCCTCCAGCGGGTCGTCTCCATCACTAAAGTATAAAACAAAGGTGCGCGCAATCCTGCCTTCTCTATATTCCATTGTAACCCCCTTACCAGCCGCCGATGTTCAGCAACTCATCACTCATTACTCCTTGTCCTGTCTCCTGTCTCCTATATTCTCTTTCCTATTCCTTTGCAGACCCCGCTCGCCGTTCCATAAGCCATATCAAAAAAATACTTAATTCATAGAGCACAAGAAGAGGGCCGGCCATAAGCAACTGATTTACAACGTCCGGCGTAGGAGTAATCAGAGCGGCCAGGATAAAGATGCCTAAGATGGCATACTTCCGGTTTCGTCTCAAAAATGAGACAGTTACCACGTGCATTCTGGCCAGAAAGCACATCACCACCGGAAACTCAAAAACCAGACCAAAAGCCAGAAGAAGACGCGTAGCAAAGGAAAAATATTCGCCTATGGCAGGCACAGCGCTCAGGTACTCAGAATTGTAGCCCAAGAAAAATTTAAAAGCCACCGGAAACACGACAAAGTAGGCAAAAAGCAGTCCACAGACAAAAAAGAAGGTTGTGGCCAACACGAATGGTACGGCCATTTTTTTCTCATGCTCATAAAGCCCGGGTTCAATAAAGGTCCAGACTTGATAAAGAATAACCGGGCTGGCTTCAACCACACCGGCAAAAAAAGCCAGTTTGAGATAAAGAAAAAATGCCTCCGGATAACCGGTAAATATAAGCGCATCACCCGGCGGAAGCAACTTATAAAGGGGACGGGCCAATAGGTCAAAAATCTCCTGTGAAAAGGCATAGGAAAAGAGAAACCCAATACCTATAGTCATGAATGATATGACCAGACACCTGCGCAATTCTTCCAGATGGCCAGTGAGGGGGAGTTTTTCTGTCTTCATTAGCTATTGGGATGTGATGAGCTAATCACAAATGTGGCAGGGAGACACCTGATATCCAGAATAACAAAAAGTGGTACTTACCTTTTTGTACAGGTAAGTACCACAAGAAAACAAGCAGATAGAGAGGATATTATATTCCTCTCTATATCTCAAACTATCTATTAAACTTATTAAGGTGTTAGGATTTAACGACCTGATCCTTTAATTACTACTAGTGATGCGAGCCGCCGCCCTTTTTGAGGTCTTCGACCGTCTTCAGCACTACGTACGTCAGGGCAACCCCCAGGACCACGATAACGGTATAAGTAATGCCGAAAAATACCCCGTGGCCGGCATCCCAAGGAATCCCCCAAGGCAGAAAATTATGCACCGTATGAATCATAACCACACCTCACTACGTACTTGATTGTATTTTTTTGTAGCAAAACTCGCCGGTAAAGTCAATAATAAAGTGCCAGAAATAATTGATAATGCCGGTTGATTGTTACCAGAACTGACAAAAAGCAGCTAATTCAGGGGAATAAGGGACTATTTTTCTTGCAGGAAAAAAGAAGTTATGTTAATAAAATAGAGACGTTAGCCCGGTTTCTTGTTCCAGAAAGGACTGACCAAGAGGCAAAGATTACTTGAAAGCCCATCCTTCATCGCCGGTAGATACATCTACCCTTAAACTAGATTTTGAAGATAATGCCCTGGCCAAAGCGCTATTTGGCGAACAAAACCAGAATATCAAACTGTTGGAGCGGCACTTGGGTGTTCACGCCGGAGTCAAGGGCAACACATTGACTTTAACCGGTCTGTTGCCGGACGTCCAATTGGCCGCGGAGATATGCCGGCAGTTATATGACCTTCTGCACTCCGGCTATCCCATATACCCGCATGACGCGGAATATGCCATCCGGATTCTGAGCAGCGATCCCTCCGTAAAGTTGAAAGATATATTCCTCGATACCGTGTATATTACTTCCGGCAAGAGGGTGGTTACCCCCAAAAGTCTTGCCCAGAAAGAATATATCGACGCCATGCGCAAGCATGATATTGTCTTCGGCATCGGGCCGGCGGGTACCGGCAAGACCTATCTGGCCATGGCTATGGCCGTCTCCGCATTGGTGAAAGAAGAGGTCTTGAGGATTATACTGGCCCGCCCCGCGGTCGAGGCCGGAGAAAGACTTGGCTTTCTTCCCGGTGATCTCTATGAAAAGGTCAATCCCTACCTCAGGCCCCTTTACGATGCCCTGTACGACATGCTAAATTTTGAGAAGGCCACCAAACTTATTCAGCGCGGGGTGATAGAAGTAGCCCCTCTGGCCTTCATGCGCGGAAGGACACTAAACGACTCTTTTGTTATATTGGACGAGGCCCAGAACAGCACCTCCGAACAGATGAAGATGTTTCTGACCCGGCTCGGATTTGGGTCCAAGGCCGTAATCACCGGGGATATAACCCAGATCGACCTTCCGGAAGGCAAACCATCGGGACTGATCGAGGCGCGTAGGATACTGGAGGGCATTCCAGGCATACGTTTTGTGTATTTCTCCAAAAGAGATGTCATCAGGCACAGACTGGTCCAGGAAATTATCCACGCCTACGAAAAAGTAGATGCCGAAAAAGGGCGTGCACATTAGTCAACTAACCCCCATGCCAGGCAAAGAAGAAAAACCGGCCAAGCCCATGTCCATCAGCGGCGCATTGTCAAGGCTGGGCGAAAAGACGCCGCAACTCCTTAGGGATGCGTCCTTTCAGCGCTGGTTAATGCTGGTCACGCTTAGCCTTTTCATAGCCTTTCTTTTATCTCCAAGCTTGTCACAAAAAAATGTCCGGTACAAACCCGGCGATGTGGCCGAAGAAGATATAAAGGCTTCCCGCGATTTTTCAGTTGAATACTATCCGCCCCCGGGGGAAAACGGGCCTGAAGCGGCTAACCCCGGTCTATCTCAAGGTCCGGCGCAAATCGAAGATCCGCCGGGGCAGACAAACCTTGCCGCTAACTACAAAGAGACAGGCCGAATATCTGCCGGGGCAGAAGCACCCCAGGATCAGGGACAATCTATAGCAGCGCCGGTTTATCTCCAGATCAAAAAGGGAGAGATAATCGTTCGCGAAGGAGAGCGCATACAGGACGCGCATCTTATCAAACTAAAGGCCCAGCAAAGCCCTTCCCGGCAGGTGGATACCATCTCTATATTTCTGGGTTCAGCGCTGCTTACCGCCATTATCCTCAAAACGCTTTATAATGCCTCACTCAAGCGGGTTAAATCCTTCATAGCCAGCAATAAAAATCTACTTTTCTTCTGTGTGCTCTTGGCGCTCGTGCTTATTGCCGCAAAGATATCTCTGTTTGTTGTTCGGGCAGTCACTGTCAATATGCCGCATCTGGATCCGAATGTCCTTTTATATGCCCTGCCCGTCGCTTCCGCGGCTATGTTGGTAAGTGTGTTTTTCACGGCAGACATGGCCATTATATTTTCTCTGCCCGCCTCTATCCTGGCCGCCCTGCTCCTTGCAAACACCCTGGAATTTTTTATCTACTTCCTGGTAGGCAGCATAATCGCCTCCCGTAATGTCTCCCAGTTCAAGGAACGGGGAAATGTATTGAAGGCCGGCGCCGTAGTCGGACTGGTCCAGGTGCTCATGATTATTGCTTTTAACCTCTCTACCGGTTCTTTCTTTGCCTTTAAAACCATTGAAGGTATGTTTACAGCCTTTGCGGGAGGCTGCCTTCTGGGGATCATAGTCATCGGTCTCATCCCCATTGTAGAGATCCTCTTTGGATATACCACAAATTTCAAACTGCTTGAACTGGCCAGCATGGACCATCCGCTCCTGCAAGAACTGATGGTGCAGGCCCCGGGGACATACCATCACAGCGTGATCGTAGGAAGTATGGTAGAGTCAGCCGCCCGGGCCGTTGGCGCGAACTCATTGCTGGCCAAGGTCAGCGCCTATTACCACGATATCGGCAAAATAAAAAAGCCTGTTTATTTTATCGAGAATCAAATAGGTATGGACAACAAACATGAAAGGCTCGCTCCTTCTATGAGCAGCCTTATCCTTATCTCCCATGTCAAAGATGGCGTGGAATTGGCCAGAAAACATAAATTAGGCACAGAGATGATCGACATCATCCGGCAACACCACGGTACAAGCCTTATTTCTTATTTTTATGAAAAGGCCAGGAGCGCGCAGGATTCAGACCAGTCTGCAGTCCGTATAGAGGATTTTCGCTATCCCGGCCCCACACCCCAGACCAAGGAGGCCGGGCTGATAATGCTGGCCGACGCAGCTGAGGCCGCCTCCCGAACCCTCAATGATCCTACGCCGGCCAGAATCCAGGGTATGGTCCAAAAGATCATAAATAATATCTTCGCCGACGGCCAGCTCAATGACTGCGAGCTCACGCTCAAGGATATGCATCAGATAGCAAAGAGCTTTATACGCGTCCTTACCGGTATATTCCATCAGCGCATTGAATATCCGGAAAGTGTCGCCAAGGGTAACGGAGTAAAAAAAACCAATGCCGATTCTGATCAGCAACAAACAAAAGACGATAAGGATCGACCGCCGAAAGATAAGGAAAAAAGCGGAGAAACTTTTAAGAGACTTGGCTCATCCTGACGCCGAGCTGAGTATTCTTTTTGTAAATGACGAAGAGATAACTCGTTTGAATGAACTCTATCTGAAACGGAGCGGACCGACCAATGTTATATCATTTCCGATGCAGTCCCCGGATCTCCCCGGCATACACCCTGAAATCCTGGGAGATGTGGTTATTTCCATGGAGACCGCCGGTCGGGAGGCCGGGCAGGAAGATATCAGCCTCGAGGCAAAAACAGACTGGCTTCTTGTCCATGGTATATTACACCTGTTAGGTTACGATCATGAAAAGGCAAAAGACGCCCGCGTGATGTTTAAAAAAGAAAAAGAACTGTTAGATATTTTAAGGAGGAAATAGAAGTGGCAAAACTGGCGGTAAATGTCGATCACATAGCCACAGTGCGGCAGGCCCGGCGTACTATAGAACCGGATCCGGTGGCAGCCGCGGCTATAGCTGAACTGGCCGGGGCAGAAGGGATCATCATCCATCTGCGTGAAGACCGGAGACATATCCAGGACAGAGACCTCCATATCCTGAAACAGACCGTAAAGACCAAGCTAAATCTGGAAATGGCCGCCACGGAAGAGATGATCCGCATCGCCGGCCAAACCAGACCGGACATGGTTACCCTCGTTCCGGAAAAAAGGGAGGAATTAACCACGGAAGGTGGCCTGGACGTAAGCCGGAAACCTTTATTGAAAAAGGCGATAACCACACTCAAGAACGACGGCATACTGGTAAGCCTTTTCATCAATCCGGAACCGGCTGATGTCAAGGTCTCGCGAGGATTAGGAGCTGACTTTGTAGAGATACATACCGGGCGCTACGCCGATGCCCAAAATGAGGCCGAAAAGGAGAGGGAATTATCCCGTATCAGAAAGGCCGTGGAAACCGCCCATAGGCTAAAGCTCAGGATCAATGCCGGTCACGGCCTTAATTATATAAACATCAAGCCGCTGGTGGCCTGGCCGGAGATAGAGGAATTCAGCATCGGCCACAGCATCATAGCGCGGGCAGTCCTGGTGGGTATGGAAAAGGCGGTAAGGGAGATGCTGGACTTGATCAGACAGGGGTGATAAGTGATGCGTCAAGCTGACCGCTGAATGCTGATGGCTATTTATTATGATTTATGGCATGGGTACAGATATCGTTAAGATCGCACGTATCCGCGAGGCGTTAACAAAGTTCGGAACCCGTTTCCAGGAAAGGATTTTTACGCCGGTCGAGAATGCCTATTGTCTTAAAAAAAAGGAGCCGCACCTGCATTATGCCCTTCGCTTCGCGGCCAAGGAGGCCTTTGCCAAGGCGATTGGCCTGGGGATGCGGGCTGGTATAACCTGGAGAGACATCGAGATATCCAATGAGGCATCCGGAAAGCCGACATTGAACCTATATGGGCCAAGCGCTGAACTCTGTGCAAGGCTGGCCATACAACGAAAATTTGTCAGTCTTTCCCATGAAAGAGATTATGGCATAGCCGTGGTTATCCTCGAAACGGATAGCTCGTAGTTGATGGCTTATAGCCGGAGGTTATCCTGGAGGTTTTGCATGAAGCTCGTTACTGCATCTGAGATGAGAGAGATAGATAGAACCGCCATCGAGAGATACGGCGTCCCCGGCCCGGTGCTTATGGAAAATGCGGGACGTGGTGCGGCTGAGGCCATCCTCAGGGCCATGCCCGAACTAAAAAATGGACAAAAGGCGGCCATCTTCTCCGGACCGGGCAATAATGGCGGTGACGGGTTCGTCATCGCCCGCTGGCTCGCCGAACGAGGCGTACTGATTACCGTCTATCTCCTCACCTCCCCGGAGAAACTCAAAGGGGATGCCTTGACCAATTACAGGATCATTCAGCATCTCAATATCCCGGTCATCGCCGTCCCCGGCGATCAGGAATGGGCAAGATACCAGGATCGGGCGGCGAGCGAACATGTCTTTTTTATTGATGCCATCTTTGGCACCGGCCTTAAAGGGGAAGTCCGGGGGGTAATGGCCACGGTCATAAACTGGCTGAATGAGTTAAAGAAACCGGTCTGGTCTGTTGATATCCCATCCGGTCTGGATGCCGATGCAGGCCGGCCTTTGGGCACGGCGGTGAGGGCGGATTGCACCATAACCTTCGGCCTCCCCAAGATCGGCCAGATAGTCTCTTCAGGGCCGGAATTTAGCGGCCCCCTCAAGATAATAGACATAGGAATACCGGCAAGGGCCGTAGAAGAAAATAAAATCCGCCGCGAACTTCTCGACCGGAATGTATGCCATGACTGGATTTTACCCCGGCCGCCGGACAGCCACAAGGGCACCTATGGCCACGTCCTGGTTATTGCCGGTTCACCCGGAAAGAGCGGCGCGGCCATCCTCACCTGCCTGGGGGCCTTACGTTCCGGAGCCGGATTAGTCACGTGCGGCCTGCCGAAGGGCCTCAACCCTGTATTTGAGACTAAAGTGACCGAGGCTATGAGTGAGCCGCTTCCTGAGACCATTGACGGCACCCTTTCTACCGCCGCCTATGACCGTATTATGGAACTCATAGAAAACAAGAAGGTCCTGGCCATCGGGCCCGGCCTCTCCCTTCATCCTGAGACCCAGGCCCTCATACGACGTTTGGTGGCCGAAGCAGATATCCCTATGGTTATTGATGCCGACGCCGTAAGGGCCATAAAAGGATATTTGCATATATTAAAAGAAAGCATTAATATACGTATTTTAACACCGCATCCGGGTGAAATGGGCTGGCTGGCGGGCAAAAAGACCTGGGAGATACAGGAAAACCGCCTGTCTATGGCCGAAGGACTATCAAAAGAATATGGTATCTATACCGTGCTCAAGGGAGCAGCTACGCTAATTGCGGCCCCTAACGGAGAAACGGCCGTAAACTCTACCGGCGGCCCTGCCCTGGCCAGCGGGGGCATGGGGGATGTATTGACCGGAACGATCGCGGGATTTATGGCTCAGGGGTATAACCCTTTCCGGGCGGCCTGCCTGGGGGTATTCTGCCATGGACTGGCCGGTGACAGATTATCCGGTCAGAAAAAAACTTCCGGAATCCTGGCCACGGAAGTAGCCCAGGCCATACCCGGTATCCTGGCTGCACTTCGCATCTCCGGGGACAACACACATGGCCAAAGCGATAACCATCACCTGTAAAAATCCCGGCGAGACCTTTAACCTGGGTATCGGCCTGGGGGAAATTTTAGCGGGCGGCGACGTGGTGACATTGCAAGGCGAACTTGGGGCCGGTAAGACCTGGTTCACCAAGGGAATCGCCCACGGATTGGGGATAACTAATACCAATGCCGTCACCAGCCCCTCTTTTACCATAATTAACGAATATCAGGGGCGTTTGCCGCTATTTCACATGGATTTTTACCGGCTGGAAAATGAAGAGGCGGCATCTGATCTGGGGCTGGAAGAATATCTCTATGGGCAGGGAGTGACTGTAATAGAATGGCCGGAACGTCTGGCCGGGATTATACCTGCCGGCCGTCTGGAAGTCCGCTTTATCTTTTCGGCGGAAGATAAAAGAGAGATTGTACTTATACCCCATGGTAAAGACTGGGAAGAAAGAATTGCAAAAATTGCCGAAAATTTAGTATTGTAATTGGACGCAGATAAACGCAGCTTACCAGGATATTAACAGCTTCATATTTACCGCAGAGATCGCGGAGAATGCTGAAATGACATATTGTCTGTCTCACAATCTTTCTCTGCGGACTCTGCGTTCTCAGCGGTAAGAAAACTTTTCTGCGTGTATCTGCGAAAATCTGCGTACTCTTTATAAGGCATTGGAGGAGAATTCTGAAGCATGGCTTTAATCGTACAAAAATACGGCGGGACATCAGTCGGTGATACAGAGAGGATCAGACGGGTAGTCCGGAGGGTCATCGAAACCAAAAAACAGGGAAACGACGTGGTGGTCGTGCTTTCCGCCATGTCCGGCGAAACAAATAAGCTTATCTCACTGGCCCATCAGATAACTGAAGACCCTGATCTGCGCGAACTGGATGTGCTTGTTTCTACGGGTGAACAAATAACCATCGCCCTCTTTGCCATAGCCGCCAAAACCATGGGCTGCGATGCCCGTTCTTTTCTCGGCCACCAGGTACGTATTCTAACCGACAATGCCTATGGCAAGGCCCGTATTACCGACATTGATACATCTCTGATTAGAGAAAACCTGAAACAGGGACGTATTATAGTTATAGCCGGGTTCCAGGGCATAGATGCCGATGGGAATATTACCACCCTGGGACGGGGCGGATCAGACACTACAGCGGTTGCGCTGGCGGCCGCACTGGGCGCCGATTTATGCGAGATATTTACAGACGTAGAAGGGGTCTTTACCACCGATCCCAATGTCTGTTCCAATGCCCGCAAGATAGATCGCATCTCTTATGATGAGCTGTTGGAAATGGCCAGCCTGGGGGCAAAGGTCATGGAGATCCGGTCGGTAGAATTTGCAAAACGATATAATGTTCCCATGCATATACGTTCATCTTTCAACAACAATCCAGGGACAATGGTTGTACAGGAGGAAGAAGAAATGGAAGATAGAGTGGTGACGGGCGTGACCTATAACAAAAGCGAGGCCCGCATTACCCTGACCAAGGTACCGGACAAGCCGGGCATTGCTGCCAGGATATTCACACCTATTTCAGATGCCAACATTGCTGTGGATATGATTATTCAGAACACTCGGGCCTCAGACCTGACCGATCTCACCTTTACCGTACCCAAGGCCGATTTCAGAAAGGCCATGGAGATAGTGCAACGGCTCGGAAAAGAGATCGGCTGTGAACGCGTTATGGGTGATGAGAATATCGCCAAGGTCTCCCTGATCGGTCTGGGTATGCGTAACCACGTAGGTATCGCCGGCAAGATGTTCGGCACCCTGGCCACGCACAACATAAACATCATGATGATAAGCACCTCTGAAATAAAGATTTCAGCAATTATAGACGAGAAATATACCGAACTGGCCGTGCGTGTCCTGCATGATGCATTCGAATTGGGAGGCACAAAAGACATGCCGGAAACCATGTAGTAAATTCGAATTCCGAAATTCGAATTTTTAAGAGGTATCAAGAATGCGACGTATAGAAATCTATGATACTACATTAAGAGACGGCACCCAGGCCGAAGATTTTAACGTTTCGGTCGAAGACAAGGTGCGTATCTCTCTAAAGCTCGATGAATTGGGCATCCACTATATCGAGGGGGGGTGGCCCGGGTCAAACCCAAAGGACGTACAGTTCTTCAAGGAAATAAGAAATTACGCCCTTTCCTCAGCCAGGATTACGGCCTTTGGCAGCACTCATAATCCGCGTAACACACCGGAACAAGATGTTAACCTGCGCGCCCTTGTAGAGGCACAGACAGAGGTTATTACTATCTTTGGCAAGACCTGGGATGTACACGTCCGTGATGCCCTCCGTATCAGCCTGGAGCGCAACCTGGAGATAATCCGTGACTCCGTGGCTTATCTCCGTCCCCATGTGAAGAAGCTTTTTTATGATGCCGAACATTTCTTTGATGGATTTAAGGCCCAGCCGGATTATGCCCTGGCCACGCTGAGGCAGGCCGTCTCTGCCGGTGCGGACTGCCTTGTCCTCTGTGATACCAATGGCGGGACGCTGCCCCAGGAAGTGGCTAAGATCATTAATAAAGTAAAAAAAGAGATTAAAAATGTCTCCTTTGGCATTCATACCCACAACGATAGCGGATTGGCGGTGGCTAATTCCCTGGTTGCCGCGGAGCTGGGGGCTTCTCAGGTACAGGGGACGATGAACGGCTATGGTGAACGCTGCGGGAACGCCAACCTGTGTACGATCGTTCCCAACCTGATGCTGAAAATGAAGATACCGTGCATCACAGACGACCAGCTCACCAGGCTCAGTGAGATATCGCGGTTTATAACGGAAATTGCCAACCTGCCCCACAACAAATATCAACCCTATGTAGGGGCCAGCGCCTTTGCTCACAAGGGAGGCATCCACGTAAGCGCCGTGCAGAGAAATCCGGAGACCTATGAACACATCCGTCCGGAAAAGGTGGGAAATATACAGCGGATACTTATATCCGACCTCTCCGGAAAGAGTAATATCCTCCATAAGGCCATGCGGTATGGCCTGGACCTCGAAAGCCGTGATCCGGTTGTACTGGAGATATTGAAGCAACTCAAGGAACTGGAAAATCAGGGCTATCAGTTTGAAGGGGCCGAGGCCTCCTTTGAACTCTTGATGCAAAGGGCCCTTGGTACGCAGAAAAAATATTTTGATCTTCTCGGGTTCCGGGTCATTGACCAGAAATCAAAAGAGGCCGATGAGGCGCAGGCGGAAGCAACCATCATGCTTGGAGTCGGCGGGAAGGTCGAGCATACGGCCGCCATCGGCAATGGGCCGGTAAACGCCCTGGACAACGCCATCCGTAAGGCCCTGGAAAAGTTTTATCCGGAACTCAAGGAAATTCACCTCGATGATTATAAGGTACGCGTCATCCCTGATAAGACCGGCACCGGCGCCAGGGTAAGGGTGCTTATCGAAAGCAGCGACAGGGAAGATACCTGGGGCACGGTGGGCGTCTCCACAGACATCATCGAAGCCAGTTGGCAGGCCCTCGTGGACGGCATCAATTATAAGCTCCTTAAAGACAGCAAAAAGAAAAAGGGCTTAAATTAATTAGGACGCAGATTTTCGCCGATACCCGCAGCGCAAAAATTCGAAATTCGAATTTCGAAATTCGAAATTTAAAAAGCAAAATCTGCGTTCATCTGTGTCCAAAATGGGAACTCCTATACTATGACCAGGCAGGAGCAACAGGCCGTCCTCTTATTGGCAGTCGTCCTGCTCGGCGTCTATCTTTACCTCTCTTATGGCAGAACTCCCGGGTCAGCCTCATCTACAGAGTCATTTCCCACCCAGGGTCTAAAATACGTCCGAGTCATGGGTGAAGTCCGATCTCCCGGCCTCTATACTTTCTACTTACAACCATCAGTCAAAGAAGTAATTGAAAGGGCGGGCGGTTTGAAACGAAATCACTTGCCCTCCCCTGCCCTCCCGTCACAGAAAGTGCCTACCGCTACAAAGCTTCTGGTTACCCCTAAACCGGAGGGGACAGATGAGGTTAAACTTATTCCCATGACGAATCCCGAACGCCTTCTCCTGGGCATACCCATGCCCTTAAGCACGGCTATGGAACAGAATCTGGAACTCATCCCCGGCATCGGGCCGCAACTTGCCCGGCGCATCATTATCTTTCGCGAACAAAATGGACCGTACGAAGACCTTGCTGATCTTATGAATGTCAAGGGGATCGGAGAAAAGAAACTAAAAGAAATAGCACCCTATGTAACTGTAAAAAATTGACCCCCCCCTTTTTTTCCTAATTTTTGATCAATACCTGTAAAAATGTGAAGAGTTTTACACACAGTGGAAATGAAGTTCTCACAATTGGTATTTTATTTCCACTTCTTAATTGATTGACGGCCTATACTAGATTCCCCCCCTTATTATAACTAATTGATGACATTACCTTTATTATATTTTGTGGTCGTTTTAAATATGTTGGCATAAGAGTTGCAAATTATGGCATGTAGGTATTGCATTACATCTCAGGAGAACAGTATGAAAAAGCGGTTGGCTTTGCTTGTTCTATTGGTCATTTTTATCTCGTCACAGGCTTTTGCAATAGAGATCCCCTTTAGCGATACTTCTTACTATTGGCCTACCTGGGAAAACGGAACGACTGATGATACTAGGGATACCATTGGAATACCAAATTTTACCGGAGGTAAGGTATCTATATCAAGCAATGGTCACCTTGAAAACATTTGCTTTAATTATAAGGCAGATAATTACCTGAGTATTTGGAATGTGTTGAAACCGAGCGACCTTTTTATTGATATTGGAGCGGATAATACCTGGGACTATCTGGTGAAGACAAATGGGCAAAAAACAGCAGGCGATTACGGTCTTTTCTCTATTAATCTTTCCTCGATAAAGGGTGACAATGACTCATCCTATATACTTTCGGGTAATGACAATACAGGTACTTGGTATGGTTACTGTATCAGGGACCGTCACCCGATTGCGATTAATGTAGGCACCTCCACTACTGCACAAACCACCTATTTTTCGGGTTGGCAAATCCCCGGAGCCACAGGCACTGAAGTCATCTCCTTTTTTGACTTCTCAGATTATCCAATATACCTTGGTTCAGATGACTTCATTATCAGCTGGACCGTGAATTGTTCTAACGATGTAGTCTATGAAAAGTTTACGGGAGGCGGCACTCCGGTTCCTGAACCGGCTACCATGACCCTTTTAGGTTCCGGGCTGATAGGCCTGGCCGCGCTCGGCAGAAAAAAATTTTCTAAAAAGAAATAGGGGGCCAATAGAATATTTGACGCTGCTATCCTGTGGTTCTAAGTAAGGTTTTTTCATCTCAGCCGCGGGTCTAGTCACATATCTTCCATCGCATCTTTCAAACCCTTATGATGCCGTCGATCAATTCTTGCATCCACAAACCCACTGTGCTATAAGATATCCCAATCGTCACAGGAAAGGATACCTTCTTTATTAACAAACTTCTCGTCTAAACCGATATAATATAGGTATCCAATCCAGGGAGGGAAGGATGTCATTCATTCGTAAGTTTTTACTTATAACGATAAGCTTCTTTCTGGTAGAAACAGCGGCATTATGGCTGATGAATATACCTCCTGCTGCTGCCTTACCGGTGACTCTCTCAAATGTCCCGGCCTACAATTGGTACCACGGCTGTGGGCCTACTGCCGCCGCCTCTGTTATCGGCTACTGGGACCTCCACGGCTATGACAATTTATTTGATGCCAGCGGATGGGATAGCGTCTGTCTAACCGCGAATGTCCAAGACCATATTTCCAGTCCGGCACACAATGAAAAGTATGATCCGATGCCGGATAATTTCGATTTACCTGAACCGCCTGACACCAGTGTCGCTGACTTTTTTCATACCTCGGAAGATCCTCTTGGCTACGGTTGGAGTTACCAGTCTTTCGCTGACGACGCTTTTACCGGATACGCCGACTATCGTGGATATACTTTTACCTCCTGGTACGAGACATATAACAGTAATTCCACCTGGGACAGTTTGATTGCTGAAATCGATGCCGGACGGCCTTTGATGTTCCTGGTCGATACTGACGGCAACGGAGGTACGGACCACTTCGTACCGGTATTGGGATACGACCCGGATAATTTTTGCTATGGACTGTATACTACCTGGAACGAAGATGAAACCCTTGTATGGAAACCATTTCTTGAACTTGGTAACCCGTGGGGAGTGGGATACGCCACGTTTATCCAACCTCTCGATCCTCCAGATGTAACGATTCCCGAGCCTTCAGCCATACTTCTCTTAGCCAGCGGCTTGATTGGCCTCGTAATAAGAAGATGTATAACTCCTCGCTCCTAATTTACTAAGTTACACTAAACAACACAGTACAAGGTGAAAATAAATTCCTAAAAGAAGAAAAACTTTTCTCCTTAAGTGGTAAACTTTTTCCACTTTTTATAAAGACTCATTTAAGCATATGTTATAAAAACAATAAGTTAAAACTATGGCATAAGATTTGCTTTTCTTGGAATAAGCTACCATAAAGGGTTTATATTGACGGAGAGAAATGAGGATGAAAACTTTAAAAAGTTTTTTTATATTCGTATTGATGGTTCCCGTTGCGCTGGTGAGTTTAGCTTTATCTCCGATACCTGTCCTGGCGCTGCCATTGACGATTGGACTTGATACCGAGTTCTCCGGCGCACAGGCTCCTTCTTCCCCATCCACTCCATGGCTCACTGCGACTTTTATAAATGACACTGATGATACGGTTGTATTGAAGATGGAGGCTACGAATCTGACCGGATCAGAATTTGTAAGTGATTGGTATCTTAATCTCGATCCCGATCTTGCTGTCACTTCCTTAAACTTTACTTACGATACAGAGCACTCTAGCGTTCAGGCAACCTCGTTTTTTACCGGAATTAACGACTTTAAGGCAGATGGAGACGGGTATTTTGATATCAAATTCTCTTTTGAGACAGCAAGCGTATCTACTCGATTCGGTGAGTATGATTATTCGGTTTACGTAATTTCAGGTATCCCAGGACTTACCGCTTCATCCTTCAATTTTTATAGTGCTCCAGGAGGCGGCAACGGTAGCTATAGATCAGCAGCCCATGTCCAGGGCATTGATGATCCAAATTCCCCAGGCATAGACACTGATGGAAGTGGCTGGATCGGAGATGGAGATACAGGTGGTGGAAATCCTCCGGTTCCTGAACCCGCTACGATGCTTCTCGTCGGCTCCGGTTTGGTTGGTCTGGCACGAATCAGGCGAAAAAAGTTCTTTAAAAAAATATCGTGATCTCACCGGGTCAGTCTCTCTATCCCTAATTTCTCAAGTGTCTCCTTTTTGGGAATACCATTATTGTCCCAGCCGCGCAGTTCATAGTATCTATTCAGACACTGCTCTTTATCTTCCTCACTAACAAACGCCTTACAGCCTTTGGCCACTCCGGAAGGCAGGGGTTCATTCATAGCCCTGGCCGGGAGGCTATCGTCCTTGCGCGTTATCCCCTCCCCGCAATTAACGCTTCGAATAAGGGTGAATATCCGATTACCTATCTCCTGAATCTTCTTTTTATTTAATCCCAAACCCGTTGCGGCCTTAAAATAATCAAGGCACATCTGGTGCGTAATAGTGTACAGGGCAAAAGCACATATTATGTAGTTATCTCTGGTGGTAGTCTCGTTTTGGGCCTCCACCAGCTCCTTGACAACCTCCAGGGCCGGTTTATTAGGTGGACTATGCTCCGCAAGGCCATCGCGTAAGTGGCTGGCCCCGATATCAGCGGTCATATAGGCCAGCCCCTGGCCTAACTGTCCCCGTGTATTCCAGGCTGGAATCTCAAGACCTTTCACATGCATGGCAAAATCACGAGAACCATGTCCCCACATCCCGGCTAATCTTTTGGCGCCCAGGCCCAACTGCCCGCCTATGCCCCTGCGATAAGCAATCTCCTCAATCAACGACAAAAGCCTCGTTTCATCGCCGAACTTGATCTTTTCTTTTATTATCCCTTTTTCCGAACATTCCATGGCAAAGGCGATGACATTACCGGTCGAAATCGTATCCAGGCCGTAAAGGTCACATAGCTCATTGGCCTTAACCACGGTCTCATATCTTTTCAGGCCGCAGTTTGCCCCCAGCAAGGCCAGGGTCTCATACTCCGGCCGGTCTTTACCTTGAGAGGTAAGAATACCGCCACAGGCAATCGGACAGGGACAACAGGGGTTGAATTTAACCTTATTCTCCCGATGGATGGTCTCCCCATCCAGTCCCTCATAGTATTCCCACTCACCTTTTTGAAAATTGAGGGCCGGTAACCGGTCTTTCCTGTGGGAATATTCCAATACAGATGAGGTGCCGTAGAGATAAAGGCCGGCTTTATCTTTACGCCTCTGTGCTACGGCCTGCACAGCCCTTCGATTTAATTCCTTTATCTTGTCAGCATCATGCATGGGGATAGCCAGCGTACCGTTTACCGCTACGGCCTTAAGGTTCTTCGCCCCAAAGACCGCTCCTGATCCACCCCGGCCCGCGGCGCGGCGCCTGTCACTAATCAGACAGGAGAAAAGCACTCTGTTTTCTCCGGCCACGCCGATGGAAACTACCTTCGTATCCTTGCCTTCCACTGACTTTATAATCTTTTCTGTTTCAGCCGTGGTCCTTCCCCACAGGTGAGTGGCGTTCTTTATCTCAGCGCGGCCATTGGTTATAGAGACGTACACTGGCTCCTTGGCCTTGCCTTCTATGATCGCCAGATCAAAACCGCAGTATTTGAGGCCAGGGCCAAACAGCCCCCCGCTATAGCTATCCAGAAATATGCCGGTAAGGGGAGACTTGGTAATAACCGCAAAACGGCCACTGGATAGAATTGCCGTACCCTGAAAAGGCCCTGTAGCCAAGACAACTCTATTTTCAGGAGAAAGGGGGTCGATGCCCTTTTTAAGGCCTTTTATAAAGTAGTAGGCTCCAATACCCTTGGCGCCAAGGTATTTGGTGATAATCTCCTCAGGTATCTCTTCTGTCTCGGTTTTCCCACTGGTAAGATTTATCCTAAGAAGCTTCTTCCAATAACCGGCCATATTTCGTCCCATCTTGCCTTGCTAAAATCAATCCAGGAATTTACTGACAAGCAGAAAAATTCGTATCAGTTTAGCTGTTTGAAAGAGTATTCTTAAATCCCTCCCAACCTCCCTTTTCCAAAGGGAGGAGAAACACCTCCCCCTTTGAAAAAGGGGGATTGAGGGGAATTTTGGCTTTTATAGCGCCTTGCCCAGGCATATTTTTCAAAAACCTAAAGGTTACTTCATTTCTTATTTCTGCGGCCCGCAGAGTGAGGTCTTTTAGTTGCTCAGGTAGGACAACTGAAGGAGGTTGGCGGTTTTAGGCGCGGCACTACCCACTTAAACAGCGCCACAAAAAAGACTATGACCAGTATTATAATCAGCACATCTTCCATGTCGTCTCCATTTCATTAACACCCCAATAATGTACCCAAAAACAGTTCCTGTCAAGTTTGATGACTGCGTAAAAAGTCCAAAAATACCGTTTTCCGTCATTCCGGCGAAAGCCGGAATCCAGTCTTTTCAAGCAGTTGCAAACCATCTGGACTCCGGTTTTCACCGGAGTGACGACTTTTTACGAGTGCGTCAAGTTTATGTACTTATCGTTTTGCGGTCATCCCTGAACACTAATGACATATGAAGATGTGGCCCCGGCAATCTCTACCTCCGGGGAATAATGCTGAAAATCCTACCGTTGTCGTACGTTCTTTTTTGAATCAGGTAATCTCCATACAGGTCCAGGCGGATTCGCTCCATGCCGGGGAGGACTTTTTCCGGAAACCTTTTCTTTTCAATCTCGCGGGAAATTTTTTCATACAACCAATAGACAGAGCCCTTAGGTCTTTTGGAAAGAAAGCGAACCAGCTTATCCTTTATCTCCTGGTCCTCTTCGCTCTCCGCTAGTTGTTTAAGC
>Ga0068714_10002175_pt1 | contig 26011 bp, 16 predicted proteins | sample MTBNYHSulfiMetaG_FD_62988 | JGI IMG/M metagenome (GOLD analysis project Ga0068714, IMG submission 62988) | Enrichment culture microbial communities from rom New York Harbor, USA that are MTBE-degrading - MTBE-NYH (New York Harbor Sulfidogenic)... | ecosystem: Environmental > Aquatic > Marine >... | reverse complement strand
TATTTCCGCGGTCCCATCAGTGGAAGCATCGTCGTGTATAATGATCTCCAGAGGGAATGTAGTCTTCTGTATTAAAAATCCTTCAATTGCATTTGTAATAAACTTTGCATGATTATAAGTAATACAACAAATGCTTACCAGCGGAACCTGTTTCATATATCCTTTAAATTGTTACTGTCATTTCTAAAAATAAATCCTCATCCCGGCTTTCCTGCAAAATGAATCCCATTTTATTGTACATATTGATCGCAGACAAATTATCTCTCCTGACCTCCAGCCTTATTCTGGGAAATCCATTTGTTTTTGCGTATTGAATTGCATTATTCATCAAGCTTTTGGCAATTCCCATACTCTGATATTTTGCCGTGACTGATATAGTTGTAATATAAGCAAATTCCTTCTTCGGATGATTAAAATAGCATGCCAGGAATCCTGCCAGTTCATTTCTTGTATATGCACAAAAATGCACTGCATTCCTGCTTAGTTTATTTGAATATTCCGGGATGTTAACTCTTTTGAACAAGGTGTTCCTGAATATGTCAGTATTTTCGATGAAATAATCCTGAATTTGACCGGCAGTAAGTTGTTCTTGAACAACAGATATATCCTGTTTAATACTTTTCATTTTTTATTTTTAATTCAATCAGGAGATTAATCTGATCCATTATCATCTCCATCTCATTACGGTTATCAAAGCTCAAAACAAGAATTCCAAGAGCTGCATTGGCTCCACTGAAAGATCTTACATCATCACCCGGCTTAATATAAGGATGATATTCCTTTATGAATGGTTTTAATTCATCTTTTAAAGAAAGCTGAACAAGCTCTCCGCTGATATCAGAATGGATGGCATAGTACGCAGAACATTTCCGGGGTTGATCCGGTACAATGATCTTTTTACCTTCCATTACATCCAGAATGGCTTTTACCATATCAAAACCTGTTGCATATTGAATGGCCTGTGGCACAAAATGCCCTCCACTGCGGGGGCCGATTTCCATTATAAAGTACTTTCCTTTCGCATTTAATCGTGCCTCAATATTGACCGCTCCATTCTTAAATCCGATACCCCTTATAATATCAGCAACATCCTGCTCAATCCTGCTTATAATCTCTGTTGAATGCCGGCTGGGCCAGAGAGTGGCAACAGGATTATACGGATTTGTGTGTTTGTTATACATATGATCCCCCAGGTAAGAAAATATTAACTCCCCATCCACTACAAAACCATCACCGTGAATATCAGCAATTTGATTATCAATAAATTCCTCGGCAATGATAAGCTTTTTCCTGGAATAGTCAAAAGCCGACCTGACAGCATTATCAACCTCATGAAACTCAGTAATCCTGCTAACTCCCTTACTCCCGGATGAATCCGTCGGCTTTATTATAAAGGGGTATTGTAAATTTTTCAACTTATCCCTGTAATTTTCTGTCTCCTTTAAAACAATGATCTGCGGAGAATCAAATCCATGATCACTCAGGTACATCCGGAAAAGGTCTTTTTCTGAAAGGATACGTACACTTTGATACGGATTACCCGGAAGATTTAACTTTTCCGACACATATGAAGCAACAGGTGCAGCAGGATCCGAGGCATAAGCTATGATATGATCCGGTTTAATTTTCTCTGCCAGCCTGAGTACCCCCTCCACATCCGTTGTGCTGACATTATAATATTCATCTGCAAGCTTATGCCCGGGGTTTCCCGGCAGGTAATCGCAGGTGATGATATAATAGCCCCTGGATCTGGCTTCTTTCAATATCGGGATCTGGGCATAAGCTCCACCCAGAAAAAGGACTTTAAACATATCGGTCAATAAATTATCATAACTGAAGCCCTTTGCTTATAAAGAATTTCCTGAATCCTTCATCAGCAAGGAAAGGGTTTTCCTTCTGCGCTTTCTGAGAAATAGGACATGAATTGATCTCGAGGATTTTAAAACTGTTTTCAGTCAACACAATATCCGGTCCTCCGTATTCAAACCAGGATAAACCATCAAAATAATCCACAATGGCCCTGATCCTGGCATTCCAGTCAGGGATCTTATATCCTTCGATCATGGTTCCTGAATCAGGGTGTTCCGGAGAGCTTTCTAAAAAACCGGACTCCCTGAACACAAAGGGTCTGCCCAGTGTACCATCGTTAATATCAATGGTAACAATTAAACCACCATTTAAAGGATTATCTATGGGTTGTGACCTTCTGGTCCCAAACCGGTGATGAGCCGCAAATACAGTTATTTTCCTTGTATCAACATCCCTGTATAATATTAATCTGATCGTGTTAATTGATCCGCTGAATATCGCTGCTGAGTAGTCATGTTGTTTGATCCGCTCATTAATAATAAAACTTTGCCTGCTTTTAATAAGCTTTTCAATCTCTTCCCTTATTTTATTGTGACTGAGGAGCCGGAAGCCGAATCCCAGTGAATCACTAATGGGTTTACAGATGATATCATTACGGGTATCTTCTGAGTATTTTTCCAATAGTGCTATAAGTTCTCCCTGAGGAAGACCATTTCTGCTTCGCTCCAGACCTTTTTCAATAACTATGTAAAGGTCACAGGTATAGGGACAAATGACCGGAAGAAAAGCTTTGTTATCAATTAATTTTGAATACAATCCATTGATCGGGTGCATTTTTTTATACCTTACATCGTCCAGGTAGAAGTTGATATTTTCCCTGGTCAGACCATAGATAGCCTTGTGCCTGAAAGCAAATCCCCTTCTCCATAACCATATCTTATCAGCCATAGAAAGACCGGAAGCTTTATATTTTCGTTCATCCTTTATCCTCGCGAGAAGATTATCATAACGCCCCGCTAAAAAACCGGGAAGGATGGATTTAATGTTCATTGTGGTTAAATTCTAATTTTGTATTCCTATTTCATTCAAAAACAATCTTCTCAGGCGTTCATCTTTCAAATAACCTCCCTCGATCTGGAGCCCGATTATTCCAGGTAATGAGTTGATCTCAAGAATTTTAAATCCATCATCCGTAATAGCCAGGTCCAGACCAAAATACTTCAGGAAAGATAAGTGCCCGCAGATAGACAGAACAATCGAAATGGTTTCCTGCCAGCGAGGAATAAGAACATCTGCAATTTGTTTCATACTGGCAGGATGTCTTGTTATCTTTATCTGTTCTTCGGCTCTTCCTTTTTCCCTGTAAAATCCAAAATCCCTTAATTTCCCTGTCTCATTATCAATAAATACCAATATTCCACCTAGTTCGGATCCCATGTTATCCACACAGCTTCCCTTAAGACCAAAACGGTGATATGTAGTCATAATAAACCATTTATAATCATTGTCCCGTGCACAAACCAACCTGATGGTATTCACACTGCCCGGATTGATCTCTTCAGCATATTTATGCTGAATTACATATTCCATTACCAGGTATCTATCAAGTGACCGAAGAAAAGAATCCAGTTCCGTACAGGTCATTGGTTTATGATTCAACAGAAAATTTGCACCGTTCCACTCAAGTCTGCAGAAACCCAATCCATAGGTAGAGGAATATTGTTTTATAGCCAGTATTCCCTTTTCTTTGCACAATTCAATAATTCCCGGATCATTGTTCCGTTGCTTATCCAGCTTCACAGGCTTACCCTCATCGATAAAATAATAATACTCGGGTACATGTTCAGGATAATCCTTTAGAAGAAAAGGAAGGTAGAACTTATTATCAATTATGGCAGAAAATCCTTTATTGATTGGATGTAAGTTTAGATAGGTCCTGTCTGAAAGGTATTCATGATAATTCTCCCGTGTGATCCGGTTAAGTTTCATACTTTTTAGATAAAATCCATTGTTGAATGCCCATAACCGGTCTCTGAATCCGGCTTTAACCAAAGAGTCCCTGTTCACCTCTTTGAATTTCAATAACCATCTCATCCCTGGACTTAGCTTGCACAATTTCCGGCAAAGACTGTCAGTTATTTTCCCCATCATGAACATTATACAGCATTTTCTTTAAGATACTCACTGATTACTTCAATAAATTCATGTTCCATATCCGGGAAGATCGGCAGACATAATACCTGTTCTGCAACTTTTTCGGCAACAGGCAGATTTCCCGGATTCGCAGAAAGTAATCCTTTATATGAAGGGAACTGACTGATCAGGGGATAAAAATAACGTCTTGTATAGATATTATGACGTTTAAGTCCTTCATATATTTCGTCACGCGTCTTTCCGTATACTGAGGCATCAATCAATACCGGAAAATAGGTGTAGGAATGAGATACTCCTTTCATATCAGGAATAAACCGGATACCCGGGATATCCATGAGGTGCTTACGATACAGTTCAGCAATGATCTTCCGGCGGGCAATATATGTATTCACATATTTCAGCTGGACCAGTCCGAATGCAGCCTGGAGCTCATTCATTTTTGCATTGATCCCCGGCTCTTCCACAACAGTTTCACCCCTGAACCCGAAATTCTTCAGGTTATCAATGCGGTGCTTCATATCTTCACTATGACATATAATAGCACCGCCTTCAAATGTATTAAATACCTTAGTAGCATGAAAACTTAAAATGGAAAGCTCTCCATAGTTAAGTACCGACTGCCCGTTCACCTTCACCCCGAAAGCATGTGCCGCATCGTATATCAACCTTAAACCATATTTGTTGGCCAGCTTCTCAAATTGTTCAACTTTGCAGGGATTCCCATAAACATGAACGGGCATGATGGCTGTAACCTGAGGTGTAATGGCTGCTTCCACTTTTTCGGGATCAAGGTTTAGGTATTCCGGTTCGATATCGGCAAAAACAGGCTTGATATTATTCCACCATAAAGAGTGAGTGGTTGCAACGAAACTGAAAGGCGTGGTGATCACTTTACCCGATATCCTGAGAGCCTGAAGGGCTGTTAACAATGCAAGTGTCCCGTTGGTAAATACGGAAATATATTTCACACCAAGATAACCGGCAAGATCCTTTTCAAACTGCTTATGGAACGGTCCATTGTTTGTAAGTATCCTCTTCTCCCAGATCTTTTCGAGGTATACTGTAAACTCTGCAAGCGGCGGCATGGCAGGCTGAGTGACATAAACGGGATTATTCATGGAATTTAAAAAGTTTTCTTCTTAATACGTTTTCCACTAAAATTTGTTTCAGATAAAGATAATCAGACATCTTTGTCAACTCGCAATATCCAAAGAAAAGAACAGCTCCTGTTATCAGCTGTAATATTAACTTAATAAGATATGTCACTGTCAATAAATTCCCCAGTACAAAAACAATAACTGCGATTAATCCCCCTAATAAAAAAGATGGCATGATATCTAAAAGTTGTTCTTTAGTACTGTAATTGATCAATTTGCCGGAATAGAAACTATTTAAAAAATAAGCGATGATTGAGTTGGCAATCATTCCAATCAGCATAATTTTTATCCCGAATATAACACCAATTATGATAGTGGGTATTATCAAAAGCTTTTTGATGATCTCAAGTTTCAGGAAGAGGTCGGAACGTCCCTGGACATTCAGCATATTCAGGTTTATGGCATGCAGGGGATAAAACATACCGCTGAAGCACATTAATTGCAGATAAACCACAGAAATCCTCCACTTTTCTCCAATAAATGATATAACAAGCGGTTCGGCCACTGCTGACAGCCCGAGTGTAAGAAGAAAAGTTACCAGCATTGTACTCCGGATCATCTTTTTGTATCCTGATTTCAGCATTACCGGATCATCCTGCATTTGTGCCAGCACTGGGTAGGATACCCTGGTCATAATGTTTGTGATATTTTTCGTGGGAAGGGATTCAAACTGGCCGGCCCTTGTATAATAGCCCAGCTGTTCTGCAGAAAAGTATTTTCCGATGATCAGCTGGTACACATTCCGGTAAATTGTATCTATCAAACCACTCAGCAATATTTTACTGCCAAATCCGAAGAGTTCCCGGAAAGACACTTTGCTGAAGATTAATGAGGGTTTCCATTTATTCCAGAGCCAGAGAAAGAAGGAATTCAGGGCCTGCCTGAGAAGGGTTTGAATCACTAGGCTCCATACCCCGAATCCTTTATATGCCAATGTGATAGCAACTGATCCTGCAATGAATGAGGAGATCAGCGTAACTTTTGTCTGTAATTTAAAATCAATCCGTTTTGTAAGGATGGTACGCTGAATAAGGGTGAAGGAATCAATGATCAGTACGATGGAAAGTACCTGAACTATTGACTTCAACCCGGGTTCTTTAAAAAAGCCGCCTATGGCAGGAGCAGAAAGGAATAACAGTATAAAAAAAATGATCCCTGCTGCCAGGTTAAAGAAGAAAACGGTTGAATAATCCGCCTGTGTGCAATTTTTCTTACGTATCAGGGCGCTGCTGAATCCACTGTTAATAAAAGATTCCGAAACGGCAATAAAGATGGCAACCATTCCGATCAACCCGAACTCTTTGGGAGTCAATAATCTGGCTAAAATAATGCCGAATATAAACTGGATCCCCTGGCTGGCTATGCTTTCAACTGAACTCCAGAGCAGGCCCGAAATGGTCTTTTGTTTAAGGGACATCGTTCAGCTGATCCTCCTTACGTGTATATTTATAAACAAGTATATCTTCTTTTATTCTCTCCTCTTCCAGTAAATGATAATCGGTGTTTAAAAAATCCAGAAGGAGTTCTTTTGATTCGACAAAACCTGCAAGATTTATCATATTATTGATTACAACGTAAAAACTCTGATATGGTTTCAACTGCTCATTAAGATTCTTTATATCCTCTTCATCCAGGGTCCATTGCCCCGGGCCGAATTTTTTCTCAAAATCGAAGGGCTCCGGAATGGGAAAGATCTTGTTGATCCCCCCGTAATAAATCTCCAGGTTTTGTACCCCAATATTACGATAAATAAAGACAGGCTCCCCTTTCCTTTCATTTTGTTCGATGTATTTTGCAAGAGAAGGGAAATCCCTGATCTTATAAAGTTTATTGTATTTATTATAATCTGCTGTTAAATAAACAATGCCCAGCAATATAAGCCAGTAGTAAAATAATCCCGGTTTTATTTTTCTGAACAGGAAGATCAAAGTCATAAATAATGGAATGAATACAATAATTGTGTACTTGGTACTGCTATAGATATCTGAAAACAAATATCTGACAACATAGAAAAAAAGAAATATTACCATTGAAATTAGAATAAACGGGGACATATCGTTTAAAGCCTTCCTGATATGAGCAGATTTTAGAGAAAAAAATAAGAGAACAAGGATAGCTCCCCTGAAAGTCCAGTACCATATACCTGAAACATTATAATCAAATGGTAGAACATAATTGAATGTCCTTTGTACGAATTCACGCGTTGCCTGGATAAAAAAATCAACAAATCCGGTTGCTTCAGCCTGATGAGCAGCTGTATGTACATCTGCACTCATCAGGATTTTTGGCAGGAATATAATCAACGTGATCAGAGGGATGATCATATCGCCGATATAAATGATCAGAGGTCTTTTGTCTTTCCGGAACAAAAGAACAACAGCATTGGCAAAGAGTAAAAATCCGATAAAATATTGGGTGAATAAACCGGTTATTGCCAAAAATATAAACAAGATCCTTCCGGCAGGCTTGATTTCATTGGCATAATATGTCCTGTAGAAAAATATCACTATGACCAGGCTTAATAATATTACCAGGGCAAAAAGCCTGATCTCGAGGATAGTATAAATGATCCATGGATTGAGAAGAAACAAAACAGAAAAAATGGAAGCAAGCTTCTTATCTGATATTTGTCTGATAAACCTGTATAAAAAAATCTGTGAAATAATTATTAAAAACATGGAAAACAGCCTGGCCCACAGTATGGAATCAGAAACAGAACGCCAGATAGTAAACAGCAGGAACCAGACCGGGGGTTGTCCTTCAAAATAAAAAGCCTGATGATAAGCATAAGCCAAACCTTTTGAGGTCGTGTTGAGAGAATAGATCTCATCTTCCCATACATTGAAATACCCGGATAAAAATACCATTATCCCATAATAAACTATTGAAAAAAGGAATAATGGCCAATTATAATTTCTCAAAGAAACAGCTATATCATAAAATTTTCTCAATATGGAAACCTGTTTAAAAAACCGTAAAAATAAGAATTGAATGAATTTGTGCTGACACAAATCTTAAATTTTGTGTACACCTGATTTTCCGGAATATGAGTTTCAATATTCATCATTCATAAACAGCAAAGATCTGGTATTAATAAATGCCACAGATTCACAGATTAAAAACAAAGGATACAAAATCTGTGAATCTGTGGCTGTATTTATTATAAAAATTTGTAAGATTTATTTCTTCTGATAATAAGATTCAATTTTTTATTTCTTAATTATCCTTCCATTCTCTTGCCTGTATTCTGCCGCGCAATGAAGACATTGCAGGCCTGAATTGAGTTTCTGTCCGCAGTTGCAAACATAGGCAGTCTGCCGGGCAGGATTTCCGAGCCATAAAGTATTATTGGGGATATCCTTTGTCACCACACTCCCGGCACCGATCAATGCATATTCGCCAATTGTGACTCCTGCAAGGATTGTGGCATTGGCTCCGATGGAAGCTCCTTTTTTAACCGTCGTTCTGATTATCTGAAAATCCTGTTTGGACCTTGGGAAAAGATCATTGGTGAATGTAACGCCAGGCCCGATATGAACATTATCCTCTATGGTAATACCATCCCATATATACACCCCGCATTTAACAGTGACCCGGTCTCCTATGACCACATCATTTTCAATAAAACATAAGGAATTAATATTACAATGGTTGCCAAGTCTTGCACCGGGTAATATAATGGTAAATTGCCATACACTGGTATCCGGACCAATATTTGTTGTTTGTACGTCTGAAAAAGGATGAATATTCATTAATTATGCCTTACTGATTCTTTTTATAATCTCCGGGTGAATATTTTATTTTGTAGAAAAACTTAAAATTAAGAAGAATTTTTTTAAATTGTTTGTGAATATTTATTTAACTGATTATTTCTTTTTATGGCAGAAGTATGACGTCTGCAGGAAGAGAAATAATAAATCTTTCCTGTAACAAAATGATCAATAATCAGTAAAATAATTGTGGCTTATAAATCAGTCCTTAATGAAAAAAATATTGATCCTGTTTTTCATTACTCTCAATTCCCTGGTTTCAGGTGTTAATTACTATATCAGTTCATCCGGAGGTAATGATGCCGCAAACGGAACCTCAGAATCAACTCCATGGAAAACGATTGCCAGGTTAAACTCAGTATTTTCCAGCATAAAGCCAGGTGATAAAATCCTTTTTAAACGTGGTGATACTTTTTACGGACAGTTGAAGATATCCAGATCCGGTTTACCAGGCAATCCCATAACCATCAGTGCCTATGGAACGGGAGATAAGCCAATTATCACAGGCTTTACCACAATCTTCGGATGGACAGATGAAGGTAATGGTATATTTTCAAGAACAGTTACCTGTAAATCTGCTCCAGAAATGATGATAATTAATGGAATTCAACATGCAATGGGCAGGTATCCAAATTTCACCTGGTTAACTATCGATTCACATTCAGGAGATATTTCCATTACCGATAGCGAATTAAATGCAAACATAATTAACTGGAAAGGAGCCGAGATAGTTCAAAGAAAAGGTTGCCACTTTGTAATTGACAGGTACAAAATAACAGATCATATAGATCAGACTTTGTATTATTCAGGTAATGGGAAATATCCTCCTGTTAATGGCTGGGGATACTTTATTCAAAATGATAAAAAGACTCTCGACTTATTTGGAGAATGGTTTTATGATGTTTCTACATCAACTTTTTATCTTTTTTTTGGCACAAATAATCCCAATGATTATAAAGTTGAGATCTCAACAATTGATGATCTGGTCACTTTCTCAGCCAATATAGATTACATAACTTTAGATAATATTATGTTTATAGGTGCGAATAAAAATGCCGTCTATTGTTATCTTAATGATTATATTTTTATTGAGAATTGTGATTTTGATTTCTCCGGATCCAGTGCTGTCAGAGGATATAACACTATGAGGCTAGATGTTTCAAATTCAACTATCAATCACTCAAATGATGTTGGAATTTTCACAAACGGGTTTTCTAATCATAAAACCCGGGTAACTGGAACCATAATACAAAATAGCGGACTTATACCTGGTTTGGGAGTCTCTTATGATGGTATATCTCTTGGACAGGGAGATTCAATGCTAATTGAAAACAATCAGATTTACAATTCCGGTTATAATGGAATAAATTTCAAGGGTACTGGCTCAATAATAAGAAATAATTTTGTATTTAATTTTTGTGCTCTCAAAGATGATGGAGGTGGAATTTATTATGGGGGTCAGGATCTCTATAAAAATTTGTTGATAACTGACAATATCGTTTTAAATGCTTTAGGGGCACCTGGTGGCGCCCCTTCAGGAACTATTTCAATGGCCGCCGGAATATATTTGGATTACAAAACAACGGGAGGTGCTAAAATTATTAATAATACTGTTGCTTTTTCTAACTGGAACGGGATTTATCTGCATGGTTGCGAGAATGTTGAAATTATTAATAATACCGTTTATGATATTGCAAATTGTTTTAAATCTCAGGAATATGTTGGAATCAGTAGTCCAACAAGAAATATATCCATGAATGGGAATGTTTTCTTTGCAAGGAATATAAAACAAGTGCCTCTTCGTCTTAATTCCAGTTACAATGATTTTGATCAGTTTGGCACTTTTGATAATAACTTTTATGCAAGACCTCTGGATAAAGATAGACCCATTCTCCCGTCAATCAATTGGAGCGGAACTCCAAAAACTCTTGAAGAATGGCAAAGACTCTACGGTCATGACCTTAATTCCAAAATCTCACCAATAATTTTAACTGACACCGCCGATATTGATTTTTATTACAATGAAACCAAAACTGATAAAATCATAACATTAAACGAGCCTATGATCGATGTCAGGGGAACCAAATATGTCAACAGCGTCACCCTGGCTCCTTTCACTTCCATCATCCTGATGGTGGATCCCAATCCCGCAGAATCGGTCATCCCGGTGTATGTAAGTTCGGAAATTCAGAACCTGACCCCTGCTGCATTGGAAATGACTTATCATGTTAAACTGGCAAATAGTGTTCCGCCGCCTTCTGCATTTAAAGTTGCCGTTAACGGAGCTGACCGGAGTGTTACATCGGTTGCTGTCTCAGATTATAAGGTCATCCTGAACCTGTCAAGCCCGGTTGCTTATGGTGATGTGGTTACTGTTTCTTACAACAAACCTCCTGCCGTCCCTTTTTTACAGTCACTTACGGGAGGAGCGGCAGTGACCATTACCAACCAGCCGGTAACCAATAACTTATTTAATCCCAACGCTCCCAACGACCCTCCGGTACTGATAATAAACAACGAAGCAACTTATTTTTCAGGTTTTGTGGGTGAAATAGATGCATCCGGCAGTTATGATCCGAATGGTGATAAGCTTAATTTTGAATGGATCGTACCGGATGATATCCCCGTCTCTTCTACCGACAGCTCAAAGATACGGTTTCTTTCTCCCGTCCTGAATGAATCACAAATATTGGATTTTACCCTGAATGTCAATGACGGGAAAGTTATTCAGTCTGAAAATATCCAGTTCTCTGTATTACCTTATAAGCCCGGATTTCCTATATCAAAAACCACAATAATTGAAGCAAGTGAGTATAGCGAACCGGATTATCCCGCAAATATTGCCGATGGGGACCTTGACACTAAGTGGTCGGTTAACGGCGATAATCAATGGCTCTTATTCACACTGACTTATCCTTTTAAAGTGAGCCACATACAGCTTGGCTTCATCTCTGACCAGAAATATGAATCGTATTTTGATATCTATGCTTCAAAAGATAACCTGAACTGGGAGCCTGCCATAATCAAGAAAGCTTCATGCAGTTTCTCAGGGAACCTGCAGTTTTTTGATTTCCCGGCCGAAAAAACCCTGACAGCTTATTCTTATGTAAAACTGATTGGTCATGGCAGTGCACTGGATTCATGGAATAACTATTCCGAAATGAAAGTATTCGGTAATATCGTGGACCCTTCCGACATAACGGAGAATATCTCAATATTTCCCAACCCCACCCGGGATCAACTGAATGTCCTTATACTGGAACCCTTTGCTGAATCCCTTCTGCTGAAAATCTTTGATTCAAATGGTGCTCTCTGTTTTGAACACCAGCTTAATCCTAATGTTCATAATGCACAGATCCCGATCAATCTGGGCGCGGGAGTGTATCTAGTGCAGGTATTGCTGGGATCTGTGATCATGTTCGCACAAACCCTGTTAATAGTCAAATAATCTAAAAAACTAGTTTTCTGATGAGTGAATAGTTTGTAAGCTGCGAAACGGCGGAATGTTTGTGGATTCAAATTTTCAAGGTTTAACGTTCCGGGGGCCGCATGTCAAGGAGGAAAGATCCAAGTTTTAAGGTTTCTCTGATCTCTATGGTCAATGGTCTATGGTCGATGGTCTACTCCGAAATCCACCAATCGGCTTTCGCTACCTCCTTCATTACATTTCGGAGGTCACAGAAAGCTACGGCGGACAATGTCCGAAATCCGAAATATTAAATCATTCGGCGTTCGATATTCGTTATTCAAAGGATTCTTGATGAATCACATTTTATCTCTGTGGTTCTCGGCCTGCCGCCAGGCAGGTCTTTCTTTCCTCAGTGAAACTCTGTGGTAAAAAATATACTGTTTTCCTCAAATATCGATTATCAGAATTAACCACCGAGATCCACAGAGAAAAATAAAAAGAGACCCACAGAGTGGAAAATTAGCCTTGACGGCTTTGATTTTCCATTGAATTTGATTAAAACCAGCGACATCACACCGTCACGTCGTCACACCATCAAGAAAATAAAGGATTTCAGGATTCAGCGTTTGTTAAATATTTTTTCTTCATGATTCGATATTCGGTGTTCGATATTTGTTTTCAAAAATTATGAAGTGATGAAGAAAATTTCGGATTTCGGACATTGTCCGCCGTAGCTTTAGCGAAAGCCGATTGGTGATTTCGAAATGTTTTAGTGATTAGTGATTAGTGATATTCTATGGTCAATGGTCTATTGTCCTTCCCAAATCCTGTCCACCGCTTTCATCCGCCGTAATCTTGCTGGTGAAGGCAGACAGTGCTTCTTTCAGAATTTCCTTATCGCCCTGACCCCGTAAGGGATGTTCTTACTCAGGTTGTACTGGACGCCGGTCATGAAGTTCTGGCTCCAGGCACTCACACTGCTGAACTCCGTCGAGCTCCAGTAGTATTCACTGTCAAAGCCTCCAATAAAGTCCTGCTGAATAAATAATAAGGCTAGTTCAAATCTTGAAGGAAGATACCAGTCTCCATAAGTCACTCCATCCACATTGACAGAATAGTCGGCACATACCTTGGCAGCAAAATTGCCTACCGGGTTATCATTGGTCTGCAATGCAATGATCAGTGTGGTGTTCATCTCCCCCGCGTTTACTCCATCCCCGGTGGTATTGGTATATCTCCTTGTCCCGTTATACCATTCTATCCCCAGGTCCTGGTCCTTCGTGGCCGCAATCAATCCATGCCGTCCGTTATCATAAACATAAAAAACTATTCCTCCTCCATAGGATTCACCGACATAATGTACCCTCTCACTGATAATATAGGGATCGATATTAGTCCCACCACCACTAACGATGATGTTATCACCTCCTGTTATTTTGGATTCTGATCCATCAACAATGGGTTTATTAGTAAGATCATTATAATCCCCGCTAAAAACATTGCCTGCCTTGGTGGCCCACAGCGAATAGGGTACACTCAGGAACTGGCTTGTTCCCATATCCGTATAGAATGTCCCTCCAAGGGTATCCAGACCAACATTCAGAAAGTGTTTCCTGCCACCCCAGTTAATACTGGCGAAAGTGCCGTATATGACCGTACCGCGGCCAATTTCCAGTGATACTGCCCCGAACTGATCGGTTGTGACATTATGTTGTTCCTGGTAAACCATCACTCCCGTGGCACTGTCCCTGAGAATGCTGAACTGGAATGATACCGCCCTCAGGGTAATTGGATTCCCCGCATCATTCCGCACCGTGGCATAATAACTGAAAGCCTGTGGCGACTGGGCTTTAACAGATGCTATGGTAATTACCGATAAAATAATGAAAATTAATTTCTTCATCCTATAGAATATTTATTTTCCTTTTTCTTACTAAAAAAATTCACTATATGTCTTCTCCCTGTGCCTTTTATCCGCCGTAGTTTTAACGAAGGCGGACTGTGCTCTGTGCCCTGTGCTCTGTGCCTTTATCCTCCGTAGTTTTAACGAAAGCGGACTGTGCTTTTTATTCCGCAGTCTGCTTTTATAACCAAAGCTTCAGCGTTTAAACCTTGGTCCACTGAGTTGTATAAACATCCACCAGCACATAATGATACAGCTCCATCGGCATCTGGATGATCTTCTGGTAAAATACTTCCTCCGAATAATCACACATATAAGACTTGCCATCATTCATGGTTATTTTAACCTTAAGATGGATATCGATATAATCCTTGTCATTCTCAAATTCGTAAACATATATCACATGGCCGAACCAGTATGCTTTTGGCACATCAACAGGTGCCGGCCAGTCGACTCCTTTTTCAATATAAGTATTTCCCAGATTGACCGGATTGACCGAAACGCTGTCACATTTAATCTTCTCTATGGTTCCGCTGACAACCAGTTCTTTAAAATCCGCCGGGTACTGAGAGCCTGAAGTGCTTCCGGGTAAAGCAGGATTATTGCTTGCAAAATGTATCGCCAGGCGGATCTCATAAGTTTTCTTAAGGGGCCATTTTGTTTTGGCACAGGGATCGATATCTTCATCCTCACAACTTCCGACCACCAGAGAAAGAGAAATAATGAACAGCAGAATAAAAGGACGTTTTATGATTTTCATGGTTGCAGTATAAAAGGAAGCATGTTTATTCAAATTTAATTTTTTTTTTAATACAATACCAACATAAAATATGTTCACACTTAACAATTTTTTACAATATATACTTATTCCACCAAAACACGAAAACACTAAATTTCACCAATCAATTTATGGTATTTTCAATCATACAACAAGCGAGGAGAATTAAATTTTTTGTACTTAGTACATGACAAAAAAACCAGCTAATTGAAGTAAATTCATGGATTTTTCTAAGCACAGAATTCATCACTCACAATTTTTTGTAACTTCATTCCAACTCATTGAATGTTTTATTTTTAATCCGCTTCATTGAACGTGGGATTTTACCCCACACCCCAGTTCATTTCTTTTGCATGCCCAAAAGAAATGAACCAAAGAAAAAGGCACCGAAAATGAAAAATTTTGCCGTGCCTTCCGCAAATGCACAAGCCGGATCGCGCCACAGGCACCTGGCAAAATTTCACACCATTTTCGGATGGCCTCCCACATGTACTTTATCGTTTCCAATTTTGGTTAAATCATCGCTTCAAACAAAGTAAATGGAGGTTTTCGGGGGTAAAGACCCCGAGGTATCTTCAGAAGTGATAAATCTTTGACCATTCATATCACTGATTTTTATCATGCACTAAAAAAATCCTATTTAATAATGATAAAATCCACCCTCCTGTTCTTCATTCGTTCCGACTCGACATAATTTGATGCTATTGGCCTTTTACCTCCGTATCCGGCAGGGCTCAGCCTGTTGTTACTTATACCCCGGCTGACCAGGTAAGTAATGATACTCTGAGCCCGGCGTAAGGATAAAGAAAGATTGGCAGAAGGTGTACCTGTATTATCAGTGTGTATGGCAACTAAAATTCTGATATCCGGATATTTCTTCATGAGGTTCACTAGCTGATCCAGAAGTGGAAACCCAACCGGAAGTATACTGATGCCGGTTCTTCCAAAAATTGCGTCGGCAGATGTACCGTAAACTCTTTTTAATCTGAGCAGCTCTATCTCAGCAGGGTCTGTGTATATGCAGGTCTTAATTTTTGCATTCCTGAAACCCGAAGAGACTGCATCTGTATATGCCGGATAAACGGCCATAAAACTTGCCTGTTCATCAATGATATAGCTGTAAATTCCTTCATCCGGCAGAAATATTTCCTTGATCATATAATTGGCTGAAATATTATTATAAATGTTACTCATTGTATTTACCCTGGTCTTTGAAGATAACAGTTCAACCTGGAATACAGCCTCATTCATCAGATCTGCATTTGCAGAATATTTTGTATTTATTGTTGCATGATCATAATTGCTTATTTCCAACATTTCCTGTTCCGCCTTGATCTTGCTGGCCTTATATGTGGCCAGTTCAGTCTTATTGGAAAATACTGTCAGTTTCTTTGAAACACAAAACAACTTAATGATTCCGGAACTTACATCCCTGGCAGTAACTCCCAGTTTAATTAAATATTCCCCTTTGCTTTTAAAAATACATTCAGCCTCAGCTCCATTGGCCCTCACTCCATCACTAAATTCCCAGGTATAACTGAGAACCTCGTATCCGGGAAGATTGGATTTCAATCCGTCAAAGCTCACTATGTCTCCCGCTATAACCACCTCATCACAGTTTATAACGGGCTGCTCAACCGGTCTTAGTTCCAGCTCGTATGCCAGTTTATTAAACAGTATCTTCCCGGTTTTCTTTTCAATGATATTCTGCTTTATGAAATACTTACCCGGTCCCGGGAAACAGTATCTGACCACCAATCCTTTTTCTTTTTTCCCGTCTCCGAAATCCCATTCGAGCTGAAGATTGACAGGATCAATATCGATACAGGTATCATCAACAAAATAGAAACAAGTCTGATCCATCCTCTGATTCTCACAATAAAACAGGGGTAAATAATCAGCTTTAAACTCATAGATATCCAGCGATCTCCCACGGTTGGAAGAAAAATAACCATTGACCAGTGTAGAATCGATAATTATTCCAAAATCATCGCCTGGAGAGTTAACGGGGGCATCAAGCCGGACCGGATCCAGCCAGGTTGTATCGACCTGTTTAGAAAAGAAAATATCCTTACCCCCCAGACCGGGATGTCCGTCTGATGAAAAGTACAATTCACCTACCAGGTTAATAAAAGGATAGGATTCATTCCCCTCGGTATTGATAGCAGGCCCAAGGTTCACGGGATTATCCCAGTAATCACTTTTCCACTGGCAGTAATACAGATCAGATCCCCCATAACCTCCGGGTTTGTCAGAGGCAAAATATAATCTCTGGCCGTCCGGAGAGAGATAAGGAGTCGTCACGTTATACCATTCATTATTAAATCTTAATTCCCTTACTTTATCCCATTTACCATCTGTCAGAACAGCACTGAAAATACCCAGTTTATTCCTTGTACCAGACAGGTCATTTACCTGACCATCAACCCTGAGGTTCCTGGAAAAATAAATGGTGTCTCCTGCAGTATTGAATGTAACAGGTCCGTCATTCAACTTGGTTTTAAGTTCTTTAGATAAAAGCTCGGCATCCTGCCACCTGACTTTTCCGGTTGTATTTATATAATAAATCTTAAAAAGCCCTTTATTCTCAGAGGTCGAATAACTCGCAATCGTACCGGATAACCGGTTTGAACAATAAACTATTCCGTTCTTATAATAGACAGGGGAAAATTCATCATATTTTTCCGAGCTGAAAGGAGCTTTTTTGATGGTATAGCTTTCCGTCTGACCCGAAAGGAATTGCGGGGACAGGAGGATTGTCAGGATGAGAAATTTGTGCTTAATGTTCATAATAATATCAGAAAGAATGACATAAGTTTAAGGTTCAAGATTGAATATGTAAAATGCTCAGGGCTCAGGGCTCAGGGCACAATTTGTCCCGACTTGTCGGGAGGGCTCAGAATTAAGAATAATAATAGAATATTTGATAATTATTTAAGAGCTTTTCTGAAATTGGTTATTTTTTTACTAAGAGTAATTAATTCTTTATAAATAATCATTCTATCCTCATTACTTATAACTTTTCTTCTTTCATAAATATATAAAATATTTGCACATTCGAAAATTGAACGACGCGCTATATTCAAGAAATTGGCAAATTCTTTATCTGAATATGAACCAGATCCCTCAGCAATATTATTCGATATACTCATAACTGCAGATCTCAACTGTTCTGAAAATTTAAATAATTTCTTTTCCTCAGCTTTATCTGCATAATTAAAAAGGATATCGGAAATCTGTATGGCTTCTTTCCAAATATCCATCTGCTCAAACCTGAAATCTCCCACACTTTTTTTATTAAAATTCAACCGATAAAAAATTAAATTCCATTTACTCAATTCTGTGCCCTGTACCCTGTACCCTGTGCCCTGTGCCCTGTGCCCTGTGCCCTGTGCCCTGTGCTCTGTGCCCTGTGCTCTGTGCTCTGTGCCCTGTGCCCTGTGCTCTGTGCTCTGTGCCCTGTGCCAATACTTCAAATTCTTCGTATATTATAATTACTCCAGGAACTTCTTAGAAATTCAAAGGATTCACCACATCCACATTATACCTGAACTCGTACCTGAGCATAATCTCATGTGAGCCATTGCTGTATTTTGCCAGTTTACCCAGATCGAAATCATATGAATAGGCTATCTTAAACCGGGGATTGATCTGGAATTGCATCAATCCTGCAACAGACCGGTTATTCCGGTATGATGCACCGATCCAGAACCTGTCCATAAAACTGAAATGAGCATTAAAATCATACAGTATCTTCTCCTCCGGGGAGAACATAATAAGTGTGGACGGGAAAAACCTGGTCTTCGGGGCGATATCAAATACGTAACCGGTATTGAATAAATAATTATAATCTACAGGTTTAACCTTCAGTGAATACCTGTCCTTATCGAAATCAAACTGATAACTTATTAACCTTGGAACTGAAACTCCTACAAAATAATTATGATACGTATAATAGACTCCAAAACTAAAATCCGGGACAACGAAAATTTTCGAGTCAATAAGATAAAAATCATCTCCTTCATCCAGAACAACCAGGTCAGACCATGCCGTATTGGTCGTTATTAATCCTGCCCCCAGTCCGAGGGATAGAATTCCGTCCTTTATATTTATCTTATAAGAATAATTGGAATTTAACGAGGTCTCTCTTGTGACTCCGATATCATCATGTGCGATCACAAGTCCCAGTCCCAGTTTTTCATGCATCAGCGGTGCATCTATAGCCAATGACAATGTTGTGGGAGCTCCGGTTATACCAACCCACTGACTACGATAAAAAGTTGCAATATTCAACGCTCCCCGGTTCCCGGCATAAGCCGGATTGATCGTCATGGGATTCAGCACATATTGATTCGTCACCGGAGTTAACTGCCCCGCCGCTGCTACCGGAATCAAAAGGAATAGAAGGGATTTGAGTCTAAGTTTCATGATTTATCAGGTTTTTTTAATCAATATAGTTTAAGAAATAAGTGATTAGTAGTGAGTGGTGAGTGATGAGTAGTCACCATTTCTCACTTTGATTAATCATAGACATCAGCATTTTTCGTACTTCTTCATAAATATTCATCAATTCAGCATGAATTGATTCAGTAATATAATTACAGTCTTTGGAATAATCAAGCCAGACTTCGGTTTCATATTCTTCCCCTAAAGAATCAGTTAATTTAAGGATAAATAATTTGATATAATGTTTCTTTGCCCATGCTTCTGCTATATTTGATGTGACTGATCTTGAGGATCTTCTGATCTGATCTGTTAATGAATATCTCTCTTCTTTTGGAAAATTTTTTGAAATCTCGAAAATTTCCAGTGCCAGTTTATAAGCCTTTTGATAAACAATCAATTCTCTAAAACTATTAACCTGACTCATTTTTAAATCTTTTTATCCCTTTTCACCACTCACTACTCACCACTCATCACTCACTACTCACCACTCATCACTCATCACTCACCACTCACCACTTTCTCTATCTCCTCACAACAACATACCCGCTCAGTGATTTGCCATTCTCTGTTTTAACGATATAGAAATAAGTATCATCAGGAACCGGGTTTCCATTATAGTCAATCCCATTCCATTCATTATCATAATCACTGTTCTTATAGACCTGTGCTCCCCAACGGTCAATAATAATGAGTTCCGTTTTACCGAGTGTTTCGAGCCCGTTAAGCTTGAAATACTCATTATATTGATCCCCGTTAGGTGTTATAAGTGTCGGGATGATCAGATCATTGACAATAACATGAACAATTGAATTGGAAGGTGGGCAAACTTCGTTTGTCAGGGTCCATAAAAGCATATTCAGGCCCAAGGAAAGACCACTTACCTGTGTTCGTGCATAGGTCGAATCTTCGAATATCCCTGTCCCCTTTATGATTGACCAGCTTCCTGTTTCATTAACACCCGGTTCATTTGCTTCCAATGTTGTTTCGAAGGTGTAATTCAGTACTATATCAGGACCGGCATCTGCAATTGGCTGTGGAAATATTGTAACATTAACCGGCTTTATATCAAAGAATCCTGCTACTGTGGTTCCTTTTATATAGTAGGTACCTGTAGTTGCTGTAGTTGGGGTAGTATATTCAATGCTTGCCTCGGGGTCTGTCCAGTATGTATATGTCAGACCGGGAGTTGAACCTGCCGTAATTTCTTCTGCCGTAAGGTCAATTGTTGCCGGCGAACATACCACATCGGGATCATTAATGATCAATGTCGGGATTCCTGGTGTTGAGATGGTCACCTCATCGGATTCTCCAGAAGTACATCCGTATAGGTTGGTTACCGTAAAGGTAAATACTCCGGCAGGAAGACCGGTTATGGTCTTGCTCGTTCCGGTTCCGGGAGTTTTGACCTCATCAGGTAAACGTGTTATGGTCCATGAACCGGATGGTAATCCGCTTAACACAACACTTCCTGTAGGAACCGAATAAGTTGGCTGTGTGATCTTTCCTACCACCGGTGCTGTCGGTGTTGGATTCACCGTAAGTGTTACAATACTGGATGTTGCATTATTGCCCTCGCTGCAGTTGGTTACATAACAACGGTAGCGGTAAGTCCCCGCTGTAGTGATCCCCGAGACTTCCAGGGTGGCTGTCGTCCCTCCTGTGTAAACCGCCCCTGCCGGGATCCCATTAGCTACACTGACCCAGGTCGATGCATTATTATATTGCCACTGAAAGATAAACGGCGAAGTACCATTTGTTGCAACAGTGAATGAGGTACTACCCGTAATTGAACACATACTGCTGTTTACCGGTTGAGTTGCTATCGTAACCCCTATACAGGTAGAAGTGACTGTGACTGTTACGGTAAATGTGTTTCCGACACATTCCCCTGTCTTCGGTGTTACAGTATATATCGCCGTACCTGTTCCTGAAGGTATGGTTAATGTACCACTTATGTTGTTCGCCGGTGTGGTCTGTGCCACTCCCCCGGTAACCCCATTTGTATAAGTCGGCGCAGGCCAGGTGTAGGTTGTCCCGACTGGCACTCCCGTTGGTGTTACAGTGAATGTCGCTCCCGATAAAATCGAGGTCGTCTGATTTCCCACAACCGGCGTCGGCGGTTGTTCATTGATCGTTACTGCTGTCCCTGGCGAGATACACCCTGAAGCATTTTTCGCAGTAACAGTATAGGTACCTGGAGGTACCAGACTAAATATACCAGTGGAATTTAAATAGGTCGTTCCATCTATGCTATAGGTCATACCTGCTTCTTTGGGTGCCGTGACGGTGATCGTCCCGGTGCCTACTGAACAGCTTGGCTGCGTCAGTGTGACACTTGGCGCGGCCGGAAGAGCATTCACCGTCAGCGTGGCTGTATTCGAGATATCATTTTTACTATCACTACAGTTGGTCACATAACAACGATACTGGTAACTCCCATCTCCTGTGATACCCGAGACTCCCAGCGTCGCTGTCGTCCCTCCTGTATATTTTGCCCCTGAAGGTATACCATTAACCACACTTACCCAGGTCATGCCAGTATTATATTGCCACTGATAAGTAAATGGAGCTGTACCTCCTGCAACTACAGTAAAGGATGCGTTCCCTGTAACCGCACACATACTGGCGTTTACCGGCTGGATCCCTATTGTAACCCCTACACAGGTCGAGGTGACTGTTACAGTTACAGTAAAGGTATTTCCTACACATTCCCCTGCTGTCGGTGTTACGGTATAGGTAGCCGTACCTGTTCCTGAAGGTATGGTTAATGTACCACTTATATTGTTCGCCGGTGTGGTCTGTGCCACACCCCCGGTGACCCCGTTCGTGTAGATCGGTTCCGGCCAGGTGTAGGTCGTCCCGACTGGCACTCCTGTCGGTGTAACCGTAAAGGTTTGTCCTGATGAAATTGATGCCGTCTGATTCCCTACTACCGGCGTCGGCGGCTGCTCGTTGATCGTTACCGCTGTCCCCGGTGAGATGCATCCCGCTGAACTCTTTGCCGTTACTGTATAATCGCCCGGTGCCACCAGGGTGAAGACACCGCTCGTATTGGTATAGGTCGTGCCATCTATGCTGTAGGTCATTCCTGCACTCGTTGGTGTCGTGATGGTGATAGTACCCGTTCCTACGGAGCAGGTCGGCTGGATTAAACTGACAGTTGGCTTCGCCGGTATGGCATTCACCGTCAGCGTGGCAGCATTGGAGATCGCATTTTCTCCTCCACTGCAGTTAGTCACATAACAACGGTACTGGTAACTATCAGCTGTAGTGATCCCCGAGACTCCCAGCGTCGCTGTTGTCCCTCCTGTATAAACTGCCCCTGACGGGGTGCCATTAGCCACACTTACCCAGGTCACGCCAGTATTATATTGCCACTGATAGACAAACGGGGAGGTTCCGTTTACTTCTACTGTAAAGGATGCATTCCCGGTAACCTCACACATACTGGTTGAGGTTGGTTGCTTATCTATCGTAACCCCTGCACAAGCAGCTACAACAATCGCAGATCCTGTCATATCAGTATACATATAAGTAGCTTTACGATGTCCCTTTACAGTATATTCACCTTCATTTTGGGATCCAAAGGAAATAGCTGAACCTGTCCCATCAACGGTAGTACCTGTAGGGGAACCATCTTTATATAAAATATAATTTACACCATCAGCCTGGGAACCATCAAGACCGACGGAAGCAGGTGATGTGCCACCTCCTGTAACGTTAAATACGTTAATAGTAGCATTAAGAATTGGATTTACCATTGTTGAGACTGTATGAAATGTCTGATTTGTAATATTCACATTAAGTCCCGTTGTTTGATCATAAGCACTTACAATTGTATTATATGGAGTAGGAGTGAAATTAAAAACGAAATTCGGAGAATACTGTCCAAAATCTTTACTATTTGTTAACCTGATCCTTACTACTCTTATTCCTGGAGAAGTAATTGGAATAATAGTCCCTGTTCCAAGACCTGGTCCAGCTTTAGGAGCAAGTCTTATGCAATAGGAAGGACTTCCTGAAAAACTTATAGATGTTGGTTGCTGAACAGTAACAAGCTCTGATGAACCAGCCACAATACTTGGTATTATTGTACCACCATTTATTATGGATGAATTAATGATAATACCTGCCTGAAATGTTGCCAGTTCAAAAATATTTACTGGATCTGTATTTTGCAGATAAATATCAAATTCATAAACCTTCGATGTAAGCAAGGAATCATTTCTTGCCGAACAAACGTATCCTGAAGGAGTTTGAGCTAATGTTTTGTATGATAACACCAGCATCAACAAAAATAATTCCAATAACCGGTAATAATTTTTAAGCTTCATTTGATTATAACTATTAATGCTTGTTTTATAGTTTTATTATTTATCATTTATTATCACTATTGTTCGATTAAAAACAGGTCGCTCCTACGGAGCTAAAATTTATGGTGATACGGACTTCTATAAACAGTTCACTCCTACGGAGTTGGGTTTATTAAAGTCCCGTTAGGGACGTACTGTTTATAGAAAATAAATATAACCACAAAAGGGAGCCCCATCGGGGCGGCCTGTTTGTGAATGTTGGTAATATCAATAATATACCTTATACTCAATTAATTTATACGGACACTACTGATTTATTATTTATAATTTACTGCTTTACATTCAAAGTACAGGTTTTTTTATTCCTGCTTGATTTAAGAAATTAAGGATGTATAACAATTACAAAATTAAGGGCATTGTTCTCAACCATAATTAAGTCTAAAGCATCAACAATTCCATCACCGTTAAGATCAATTAATAAATATCCGGTTGAAAACAAGGTAGCTCCATTTTCAATATTTATAAGATCAAGCCCATCTGCAACCCCATCACTATTTGCGTCTCCACCATAAATCGCATAATAGCTGTTTATTTCGTCAATGAGAAACAAGTTATTACCATATACCTTTGAGGGTAGATCGTATGCATAATCAATTATACTTCCACTGAAAGACACAGGAATGGAAGTTGTTATTTCGATATGGTTTCTGTGTTTTATTGTTATGTAATATGAATCGTTATATGTTGCAGATAGCGTAATTGTTGCTGTTCCTGTTGTACTGAGCGAAACATCAGTTACGTTATATATTATATCAGAATAATTATTTTTATCATGAAGCTCTATCGTTATATGATCTGCCACTCCCGCTTCCCATTGAGGACCTGTTTCATTCCAGGCCTCTCTCATGGTACCTGAGCCGTTATAGAGGCCTTCAAGTAGGAGCGAATTAAGGTTAAGCGTTTTTATTGCTGGAGATAGTTCCAGTACAGATTCCTCCCCATCCCCGCATGAGTTAGTTCCTTTGACCTTCAGCTGTCCTGCGGTGGCGGATAAGAAAAAATCAAGTGTCACATCAGTGCCTGACCCGTTTATAGTTACGTCTGTACCGGTATATGACCAGATATAGCTGACAGCTCCGGAGATGGAATCAACAGAATAAGCCACACCGCTGTTACCCGGCACGAAGGTGGCAGGACCGGTGATAGGCCCTGCCGGAGATGGAACAGTGATGACAGTCACCGTTACCGGTTTGATATCATAACATCCATTCTTCGCTGTTCCCTTGATATAATATGTGCCTGCTGTAGCTGTCGTCGGGATTGTACAGACTATCGTGGCTTCTTCATCCATCCAGTAGCTGTATGCCAGCTTTGCAGTTGACCCTTCAGTAATTGATTCATCAGTCAGATCAACTGTCGCCGGGAAACATACCGGTGCAGGATCGGTAATGACTACAGTAGGTATGTCATTCACCGTTGCAACTATCTCTGTCCTTGTTAATGTCGTACATCCATCTTCCGTCGCATCCACCCAGTAGCTCGTCGTGGTAGTTATTACCGGTGTTGTAAAGGTCGTCCCTTCATGCAGTGAACTTCCTCCTTCCGATGCAGCATACCAGTTGATCGTCCCGGCACTCGCCGTGGCTCCCAGCTCAACCGTTCCTGCCCCGCATCTCGATCCTGGTGTCGTACCCGTTATTGTAGGAATAACCTTTACTGTTAATGAATATGTCTCAGTTGCTTCCGTACATGGCTCTCCCAACGGATTATCCGTGGTAACCGTAATGGTTACTGTATTACCAATATCTCCTGCTGCAGGCGTGTAGGTAAATGAAAATGGTGATTCTGTTGCAGCGCCCGGACTTACCGTTCCTGCCCCATCTTCCGTTATCGTTACACTTGTCGCACTTTCCCCAAAGCTGTTCCCGCTAACGGTCACCGGTGTTGTCCCACATGTACTTCCGCTGGTATTGCTCAAGGTGACTGTAGGCCCGTTCACACATCCGCAGGATACCTCGAAACCGGCCCCTGTTGAAGTACATCCGTATTCATTCTTTACCGTTAAGGTATAGCTCCCGTTTGCTATTTCAGTGAATATGTTACTTGTCTGATATGTGCCTCCATTTAAACTATATTCAAGACCGGGTCCTGTCGGGCTTGTAACTGTGATCTTTGCATGATTGAAACCAAGCGAGCAATCTATTGATTCAACCGGGGCTGAAGGTACAGCATTTACCGTGATATCCCTCGTGGCAGTATTAGTACACCCATT
>Ga0068714_10002169_pt1 | contig 26045 bp, 16 predicted proteins | sample MTBNYHSulfiMetaG_FD_62988 | JGI IMG/M metagenome (GOLD analysis project Ga0068714, IMG submission 62988) | Enrichment culture microbial communities from rom New York Harbor, USA that are MTBE-degrading - MTBE-NYH (New York Harbor Sulfidogenic)... | ecosystem: Environmental > Aquatic > Marine >... | reverse complement strand
GAGTGCTTCTCTGCAATCCAACAAAGGATCGCCGCCTGTCTGGAAGAGGCCCGAGCGAGAGGCGATCTGCCGGCCGAATCCGATCCGGAGCGAATGGCAGGCCTGCTCGTGGACTGCTGGGAGGGCGCGGCGCTGCGGAGCCGGCTGCGCGGGAGTGCCGAGCCACTCACGGCCATGCTGGATTTCTACTTCCGTTCGAGCTTGGGCCGATAGGTGTGCAAGCGGCTCAGGCGGCTCCGGGCCCTCGTAGGCCCGATAACCCCCGTCGGAGCCTCATATCGAGCCAAACTCCTTGTCGGCCTCGTCGTCGTCCTCGTCCTTTCCACCCCGCAACCCGGCCAGCAGCCTGTCGAGGAGCCCCTGCATCTCGGGTGGCAACCCCGAAGCGCCGACACCGCTCCCACTTTCGCCGATTGCTCCAGGGTCCTTTCCCGTTCGGATCGTTTGTTCGATTCGAGCGGAGTTCAGGTCCATCATGGATAGATACGCGTGGACCATTCGCCCGAACTGCCCCTGGGTCAGATCTCCGTCTTCCACCCAAGCGTCGCCGTACACCGCGATTTCGCCGTCGCTGGGATCCCACCCGAACTTCACGAATCGAAGCTGGTAATTTAGCCCACCCAGCACCCGAAGCACTGCATCCAGGTGTTCATGCCCCTCCGGGCAGGACTGATAGTGGAGGGATCGAAACTGAATGAACCGGCCGTCCAGTTCCAGGAGGATCAGAAGCTGATAGGACCCGTTCACTCCCCGGGCGTTCAATAGGAGCTTGTTCCCGGAGGGGTCCAGGTAGTAACGGAGATCCTCACCTTCCACGAGGCTCTTCAGCCTATCCATCGTCAGGGTCATGTCAGGCTCCTGGTTCGGTGAGACCGATTGAATCAGTAAAGGCCGATCACCAGCGTATCCCCTTCGCGGGTGTGTTTCGCCGCAGTGGACGGATCCTGCTTCTCATCACGACTTCCTTCTTCCGAAACCGTCAGGTGGATCCTCTCCACGCCTTCCAGCTCCCCCCGAGTGTCGGCGACAATCACCTGTGAGATCACGCGGTTTCTCAGGATACCGCTTACGTCCCGGGCCCCCAAGCCGGGCTCCCACGCCGACATCAGGTGGTCCACAACCTCTTCATCCCATTCCAGGGCATAGCCCTTTGTCCCGCAGGTTTCGGCGAAATTCCCGAGTTGGCCCTGAAGAATCTTCCGGGCCGATCCCGCATCCAACCCCTTGAAATCGAACAGGTGGGTCACGCGCCCCAGGAAGGCCTCACCCAGCCCCATGCGGAGAAGGTGGGCTCTCATCGCCGCCAGGTCCGTCGCCGGACCGTCGGTTGCCGGACCCGCATCGAGCCCGAACCCAATGGTCTTCTCCCGGTGGTAAACGGCGCCGGCGTTGGTCGTGAAGATGATGAATGACCGTCGGAAATCGAGTGGGTTTCCCTCCTTATCCTCACACTGCCCGTCGTCGATGATGCGGAAGAGGAGCTCACCGACATTGGGGTCAGCCTTCTCAATCTCGTCGAAGAGGACGATACACTCCGGATGGTCACGGATGTTCGAGAGTACGCCACCCTTCCCCCGAACAAACCCGATGTACCCGGGGGGCGGCCCGAATAGAACGTTCTGAGCCGGACCCCCATCTTGGCCTGACCCCTTGAGAGTATTGCAGTCCACTCGGAGCAGGGCTTCCTTTCCACCTCCCATGATTCTGCTGAGAAGGATCGATGTCTCGGTCTTCCCCACTCCCGTTGGTCCGGAGAAGAGGAAGACCCCACGGGGCTTCTCCGCCTCCTGTGTCCACCTCTTGATTCCCGCGACAAAAGCCCGCGAGATCTCGGAAAGAGCTTCATCTTGGCCGACAATCCTGCTCTTCAAGCGTTCGAAGACTTCGTCCGGGTGGAGGGTTCGGTCCCTCACGATGCTATGGCCGATGGTGTCCTCCAGGGCCTGCCAGAGCTGTGCCTCCGTCAACGTTCCCAGCGGAGGGTCCTCGACCAGGCAATACGCGCAGGCACCATCGAGGAGCTGGATGGATTTCCGAGGTTGGGCTCGGCTCAAAAGGTATTGGTCCGTGAGTTGGATGGTCCGATCGATCAGGTCCACAGGAATTTCCACGCCATAGTATTCCTCCAAACCGGGTCGTCTGGCCCGCAGGATCTTTCCGGTTATCTCCGGTGACGGTGCCTCGACGGTGACCACGGTAAACCGCTCCCGGAGGGCTTTGTCCGGCTCAATGTAATGCCGATACTCGGCCGTGGTGGTGCAGCCGATGATGGAGATCTCTCCCTTGATGATCGATTGCTTGAACGCCTCGTTCGCGTCCGTGAAGGGGCTGCGGTACTCCATTCCACTTTGAAACAGGGAATGGGCCTCATCCACGAAGAGAATCACCTTCGGATTAGCCGTGAGGATCTTCAGGAGAGCCGAAACCCGCTTTTCATATTCCCCCACATAGGAGGCACCGGATCGCAGGAACACGGTGGACAACTCGAAGACGTCGCAGTCCCGGAGGCGCTCGTGGATGCTGGGGTCCTCTGTCACCAGCAAACGGGCAAACTCGTAGACCAATGCAGACTTGCCGGTGCCTGGGAGGCCGACTACCATCGCGCTGTGTTGCCGTTTGAGAAGACTGTGGGAGAGGGACTTGATCTGTCTCCCCAACTCCACGATCCCCTTCTGCGGGGGGTCACCCAGGGTGAGCATTCGCCCGAAGGAGCTCAGAGCGTCGACCACCTGCTTCCTATCTTTCGACTCCCGCCATCCTCCCGATCTGCCCAAACCCTTCGGTTCCTCAACCTTCGGCTTCTCCTGTGCAACTTGGCGGTCCAACTCCCGGAGGACCGCGTCCAGGTCCTCTGACACCAGGCCGGCCGAGATCGCGAACTCCCGCCCTGCCCGACTCTGGAGGAGTTGAGAGAACCACCTTTCCGGGGTCAGCGGTTCAGCCTGCCGGGATGCGATATCCGCAAGAACCGGCTTCAGCCCGGAGGAAACGGGAACCGACTCGGGGGTCTTCTTTCGGTGCTCTTCCGGTTCGGGAAGGAGCTGTTCGAGCCGAGGGATGCGGTCCTTCAATCCCGAGCTGTGGTAGAGGACCTGGAGTAACACCCCCATCCCCATGGCCTCACCCTCCGGGACACACCGCTTCGCCAGGTCCCGTGCAGCCTCGGCATCGGCATCCAGTCTCAGAGCCATGGCTTGCCCTGTCCTCTCAACGCCCCCTCGCAGCCACGGGAATATGACCCCATCTCGAGGGTGTTTTCGGGTGCTTCGTCGGATCCGCAATCAGGAGTTGTCGTGTTGAACGAGAGTCCGAGGCCCTCATAGGCTCTCGCAACGGCCCATGGGTTCTCAAGACCAGGCAGGGTGGGCGAATTGAGGTGATCTGAATACTTGAAGTGGGCCTGAAGCCATCCGTATCCAGGCTCGATCATGTGGGACTCCCTTCCCTTGGAGAAGTGTCTAGGGGAGGCAATGCCACCCTAGAACGCCCAGACAGCCCGGAATCAAGCTAGGAACCGGTCATGCCACGGGCAACTCAGGCCCACGACCTATCGCATGAAGTTCCTCCTCCGGGATCGTCAACTGGACAGACTGTCCAGGGCCGGAGTAGGTTCCCCCCGGTCCTCTGAGGGGGGAGTGAGAACGATGCCCACCGACCATCTCGCGAGAAATCGCACCTGGCTCGAATCCCAGGTCGCCGCGTACAAGGCTGTCTTTCCCCAATACAAGCTATTCTCCGAGCTACTTGAGCGGCTCCTTAGACACGCCGGGTCAAAGCTTGCCCCCCTGGCCATTGTCCAGAGTCGGCCAAAGTCCATCGTGAGCTTCGCTGAAAAGGCGTGGAGAAAGCGTCATAAGTACGCCGATCCTGTGCATCAGCTCACCGATCTATGCGGGGCTCGTGTCATCTGTCGCACGAGGTCCGAGGTCGAAGCCATGAGCGAGTTCATCAGGGGAAACCTTGATATCGATTCCGAAAACAGTCTGGACTGTAGCGATCGATTGAAACCCACCGAATTCGGCTACAGATCGGTTCACTACATCGTGAACCTCCGGTCGGACAGGAGCGACGCATACGGACTCGACCTTCCCGGGAAAGTACTGGAAGATCTCTCGTTGATGACCGCCGAGATTCAGGTCCGTACGGTCGTGGAGCATGCCTATGCTGACTTCGCCCACGACCTCACCTACAAAGGAGCGTTCGAGCTGCCCTCCTCCTGGGAGCGGGAATTGGCCAGTGTGGCCGCAGCCTTGGAGGAGGCGGATCAGACCTTCTCCCGCATCGAGGAGAGACTCAGTCTATACGCGACCAACTACGGTTCCTATCTGACCCCAAGCGAGTTGAAGGCGGAGATCGAGAACCTGGAGGTGGTTCTTCATTTCGATCCGGAGAATGCCGATAGGGCGGGTCGCCTGGGGAAGCTCGCCCAAATCGCAGGCGACTGGGACGAGGCAGAGGAGGTCCTCTCTTCCTTTGTCGACACGGAAGATCCACGGTCAGCCCCCCAGCCCATCCTGCGAGAGTTGGGGATTACTCTTTGCCGGAAGTATCCCAGGGGGTCCACGCACTATCTTCAGGGCCAGGAGTACCTCACGATTGCCAGTGAGCCGAGATTCCAGGATGTGGACGCCATATGCTCCTTGGCCGGCAGCTGGAAACGCATCGACGAAGCCAAAGTCCGGGAACTCTACCGGCAGGCCTTTGAGACGGATCCATACAATACCTATGCACTGGGTAGCTATCTCGAATACGAGCTTCAGCATAATCCCGGAGTCCTTACAGCGGCCCGCCCACTCCTTCGAAAAGCCATCGAGCGCTGTCAAGCCCACACCGACGCCCAGGTAAATCTCCCATGGGCCTACTACGACATGGGCAAGTTCTACTTGCTGCTGGACGAACCGTTCAAGAGCCTCTCCGCGTACGCGAAAGCTCTTTCGGTCAGCACGGCGCCCTTCATGATCGAGACCTCCCTGCGCTCCATCGAACGGCTTAGGAGCGCGAGCGAGCAATTTCGGGGGGCGGAATGGGTACGGCGCTTCCTCCTCCTTGGACTGGCCTCGAGACTTCCCTCGATGGAAGATCGGGCCGCGGCTATCGGTGACCTGGCGACGGAAGGAGAAGAACCGATCCGGGCGCCGGTCCTCATTGTTGCGGGTGGCACCGACCCTCGAGTCGAGGAGAAGATGCGCTCCTACTCCGCCCTCCTGAGGGGTGCGCTGTCCAACTTCAGGGGAACGGTGATCTCCGGGGGGACCACTCAGGGTATTTCCGCCCTGACGGGAGACGCGGCTCAGGCTTTTCAGGGACAATTCCGCACCATTGGCTACCTCCCTGACCTGATTCCGGGAGACGCCGCCCGGGACACGGATCCGACCCGGTACGCTGAGATCAGACGCACGGATGGCCAGGGCTTCACCCCATTGGAGCCCTTGCAGGGTTGGATCGACCTTATGGCCTCCGGCGTGTCGCCCGATGCCGTTCGAGTCCTTGGCATCAACGGTGGGGCCATTGCGGGGGCTGAATACCAGATCGCCCTGGCCCTGGGGGCCACGGTGGGCCTCATCTCCGACAGCGGCCGGGAGGCCGGGCGCATCCTCAGTGACAAGGTCTGGTCCAAGTCTTCATCCCTCCTGGATCTCCCGGCCGATCTGGGTACCGTATGCGCTTTTGGCGGCTGGAATCCTCCGAAGACCGCCGACGTGTCTTCAGGTGGCGAGAGGAGAGAGGATCAGGCGAGCGAGGCCTTGGCCGAGGCCATTCACGAGGAATATCGACGGGAGAGGATGACCACTCCCCTGACCGTCGACCCGGCCATGGCAGACTGGAAGGATCTCCCCCCTGACCTCAGGGCATCAAACCGGGATCAGGCTCTCCATCTCGCCACCAAGCTCAAGGACATGGGCTACACGGTCGCCGACTCGGAAGGAATGTCGGACCCTCCTCTTGAGTTCACGGCAGAGGAGGTCGAAACCATGGCCCAGATCGAGCACGGTCGCTGGGTCGTGGAAAGACTGTCCAGCGGTTGGCGGTTCGGAAGAGAACGGAGCGCTGAGCGGAAGACAAGTCCGTACCTGGTGGCCTGGTCAGAGCTGCCCGACGGAATCAAGGAATTGGATCGTCAGACCGTTCGGAAGATCCCGAAATTGTTGCAGAGAGTGAACAGGGTAATAAGGCGGAATCCCAGATGAATGGGCCCTGAGGCCCAAGGGGAGCATGAGATGCCAGGAGATCCTGCGCCGGCTCGTCCCGTACCTGTAGTCCGGACCATTATCCAGAACGCCCGAGGTGAAGTCCTGTTCCTGCGTCGTGCACGAACAGCCTACGGAGACGGAGGTTGGTGCTTGCCGGGCGGGAAGGTCGACTATGGCGAAACGGTGGAACAGGCAGCCAGAAAGGAGCTCCGGGAGGAAACGACTCTGGAGTGCCGAGTAGCCCGGTTCCTCTTTCACCAGGACAGCCTTCCTCCGGAGCCTGGCTCGATGCATTGCATCAACTTCTACTTCGAGTGCGAGGTGGCGGGCGATCTGGAGATGAACCCCGAGTCCAGTGATTGGGCCTGGATCGGACCGGAGAGTCTGGACAAGTACGAGGTCGTCTTCCGGAACGGTGAGGCAGTCCAACGTTTCTGGGAGATGAAAGAGAAGTAGGGGATCCCGAGGGCCAAGAGACTCCTTCTGATGGACCGATCGGAGGATTGTAGGTAACCCATGCGACGCATCTGGAAGAAGGTCCAATGGCCTTTGATAGCTTTCCTGGCGGTCGCTGCCCTGGTCCTTGGATATGCAGGTTTCTTCAGATTCTTCACCGTCCTCGGTGAACCGCGGTCCCCTCTGGACGTTTTCTATCTGACCCTTCAGCTCTTCGTTCTGGAATCGGGATCCGTCTGGGGTCCTGTCCCCTGGGAGCTGCAAGTGGCCCGGCTCCTCGCCCCGGCCGTGGCCGGATATGCCGCCGTCGGAGCGCTTCTCCTCCTCTTCCAGGACCACTTCGGGCGTATCCGGGTGCGGTTCTTCCGTAGACACGTCGTGATCTGCGGGTTGGGCCGAAAAGGGTTGCTCCTGACCAGGTCTCTGCGAGGCCGGGGCGATCGGGTCGTGGTCATCGAGGAAGACGCCGAGAATGACCTGATCCAGACCGCCAGAGCATACCGTGCCATTGTCCTCATCGGTGATGCCCGGGATCAACAGATCTTGCGAGCGGCCGGGGTAGCCCAGGCCAGCCATCTGGTTGCTGTCAGCGGTGATGACGGGGTCAACGCCGAGGTCGCCGTCCAGGCTGGAAGCCTGATCAGGGATCAAAGGACAACGCGACTGTCCTGCCTCGCCCACATCGTGGATCCGGACCTCTGCAATCTGCTGCGCATGCAGGAAACCGGAAGGCAAGCAGAAAAGCCGTTCCGCCTCGATTTCTTCAATGTGTTCGAGGCCGGCGCCCGGGCGCTCCTGAATGACTTCCCTGTGACCGGACCCGGAGGCGGGGATCAGGTACCAGAAGGACACATTGTGGTGGTAGGCCTTGGACGCTTTGGGGAGAGCCTGGTTCTTCAGGCTGCCAGGGAATGGCATACGAATAGCGCCACGGCTGAAGATCCCTTCCGGGTGACCGTGGTGGACCAGGAGGCCGATCGCCGCACCCAATCGCTCCTGGCTCGCTACCCATGGCTGGGTCAGGTCTGCGATCTCGATACCGTCGATGTAACCTTCGACTCAGGAGAGTTTGCCGACGCACCCTTTCTCTTCGATGCCGACGGTCACCTGACCGCTTCCTCCATCTTCATATGCGTGGACGACGATTCCCGGGGAATCTCAGCCGCCCTCACCCTGCATCGCCGCGTCAGAAGCCACGGAATTCCGGTGGTCGTTCGCACCGTCCACGGGACTGGGCTGGCCTCACTGCTCCAGGAGGATCGAGTGGCTGGCGGAGAGTTTGCCGGATTGCACGCTTTCGGATTGCTGGACCGCACGTGCAATGCCGAGCTCCTCTTCGGCGGCGTCAACGAGATTCTCGCCAGGGCCATGCATGAGAGCTACGTGCGTGATCGGAAAGATCACGGCGAAACGGTCGAAACGAATCCGGCTCTGGTGCCCTGGGGCGCTCTCGGCGAGAACCTGAGAGAATCCAACCGCGCCCAGGCCGCTCATATCGGTGTCAAGCTGAGAGCAGCGGGTTGCGAGCTGAGCCCATTGACGACCTGGGATGCGGGGAGCTTCACGTTTGAGCCGGATGAAGTGGAGCGCCTTGCCGTGATGGAGCACGATCGCTGGATGGCCGAACGCAAGCGAACAGGCTGGACCTCCGGACCGAGGGATCCCGATAAGAGCAGGAGTCCCTTTCTGGTTCCCTGGAGTGACCTGGGAGAGGAAGTCCGAGAGCTCGATCGCCTCTTCATTCGTGGTCTTCCCCGCTTTCTGGCCAAGGCCGGGTTCCAGATTGTGAGGGTACGGGGCGGGTCGGATTACGGTGGCCGAGGGCGAGACAGAGGTTGACGCAAGACCGGGGGAGGAAACGGTCCAAGGAGATCACCCGATGAGGGGCACCCGTCGCCAACAGTTGGACCGCTTGAAGAGACTAGAGGAGGTCCTCGGCCCCACCTCCTGGATTCTGGCGGCCGCCAGCGCCGCCTGGACGTGGTGGGCCAGTTCCTCCACCTGGCTGGCGCTCTTCGTGTTCGCCATGGTCGCCCGTTTCGCCGCCGGTTGCGTGCCCAAGATCATCTTCCATGACCGGCGAGTCTATAGGACGGCTTTCTATCTTCTTTGGCCGGTCGGTGGCGCTCTGATCCTCTGGGCCGTCTACAGCCTCTGGGGGATCATGTGGCTCGCGGTCATGCTCGGCCTTGTGGGCGGAACGCTGGTCTCTGTTTCTTTCGGAATTCTCTTCTTCCGCGATGTGGCAACCGAGGATCAGAGCCGAGAGAGCCGTGTGGTGGAGTACAAGCTCACCGAGCAGCTCGAGAGCGATCCCGCCGCAACGGCAATGAAGAGCAGATTCAGCAGCGCCGAGTGGGACGAGTTGAAGCGGCTTCCCACGATGTGCTTCGTGCGGGTGGCCGTTGCAGACGGCGAGGTTTCCCGGAAGGAGTTGGAGGTCTGGGCGGGTATCCTCGCGAAACCAGGAGATATCGAGGACCCCCTCTTCAGGATGTTGGTCTTCGAGACCTACGCGGCCTTTCAGCGATTGGGGGGAAATGACGCCGTTCATCAGACCATCCTGATGCTGTCGAACCGCCATCTCGGGCAGGCGACTGATTCGGCTCGGGAGGAAGGTGAGCTCTTTCTTGGCTCTCTCTTCGACCTCTCCATGGGAGGAACCGGGGGCCCGCATGCGCTGGAAATTCTGGAGCGGGAATTGAGCCCGGAAGAACACCGAAGCTTCGGCAAGGCTCTCAGCGGCATGGGCCTGAAGGTTGCCCTGGCGGATGGATCCCCCACCAAAGAGCAGATGGAAGAGGCACTCAGGCTGCTTCCTCCCTCCAGCAGGGAAGACCTCCTTTCTCGGTTCGGCATCGACGCCGGGACGGACGCGAATCCCTGATGTCACCGGTTCTGTGCGATCCATGAGAGGACTTCGTGCGTTTCAGCAGGCTTTGTCACGGGAGGCTCACGTTCTCAAGATCCGCCCGGACCTGCTCTGGCAACAGCTCCATAACCGCCTTCAGTGGGAAGAACCGGCCCCTTCACCCTCTCTAATCAAGGAGTCCAGGCTGCGAGAGGCGCACCCTCATCGCCCCTGGTTTCGAACAGCCACTCCCTTTCCTGAGTCTCAGGCTCTCCAACGGGTCTTTCCCGGTCACCTGGGCCCGGTTCTATCCTGCGCATTGTCCCCGGACGGGCTCCGGGTGGCGTCGGGAGGAAAGGATGGCACCCTGAGGATCTGGGACACGGTCATCGGGAAGGAAATCGTCGCGCTATCCGGTCACGCGCGCTCTGTGACCGCCTGTTCCATCAGCCCTGACGGGCGTGCCGTGGCCACAGGGAGTGAAGACAAGACGGTTCGCATATGGAGCCTGGAGCGCTTGAGCCTCGTGAAAACCCTCACGGGCCACAGAGATGCCGTCGAGGCCTGCGTGTACAGCCCGACCGGCGCGATGGTCGCCACTGGGAGCAGGGATCGCACCGTCAGAATCTGGGAAGCAGCGTCAGGAAAGGAGCGGGTGAGGCTGGAGGGTCACTCGAAAGGGGTGCAGGCGATCGCCTTTGCCCCCGATGGTGGGACCGTCCTCTCGGCCGGTGAAGACAGGACGGTCCGTTGTTGGGATCTCTCGTCCGGGAAGGAAGTGTCCAGGCTGGAAGAGCACGTACTGGGCGTTCAAGCGCTGGCGGTAAGTCCCTGTGGTAGCCGTTGGGCTTCCGGGGGGGGAGATCGACGCCTGCTCCTCTGGGCCGCCGACTCCGGTTCACTTCTTTGGAGCGGGATCCTCGAGGGCCGAGGAATCCGAGCGTTGGCCTTTTCTCCTGACGGCAAGCTGTTGGCTGTGAGCACCGGCAATGCGATAGGGCTCTGGGATGGGGAGGAACGCAGAGTCGTCGCTCGCTTGCAGGGCCACACCGGCCCCGTGTGCGATCTTGCCTTTTCCGGCGACGGGACGTGCCTGCTCTCCGGGAGTTGGGACGGGACGCTCCGACTGTGGCGGCCGGAAGAAGCCGACGAAGAACCGACCTCGATCAAACACACGGAGCCGGTCACGACGTGTGTGTTCAGCCCCAACGGGACGTGGATGGCCAGTGGTGGTCAGGACGGAGCCGTCCACATCTGGTCCGTGAGTCAGAAGACACGGGCCCGCCGTCTGGAAGCCCACCGGAGCGCTGTCTCCACCTGCTCATTCGATCCCCAGGGAGCTCGTTTGGCGACGGCAGGATGGGATCAAACCGTCAAGGTCTGGGAACCGGGGGAAGGCAGAGAACTCCTTTCCCTCTCGGGCCACCGGGAACGGATCCGGACTCTGGCATGGAGCGCCGAAGGGAGTCACATCGTCACCGGTGACGGGGAGGGGACATTGAAGGTCTGGGATGCGGCCAACGGGTGTTCCATCCTTACGATCAAGGCTCATTCCGGCCGCATCACGGCATGCTCCTTCCACCCGGACGGAACCTACCTCCTTTCCGCAGGACGGACGGACGAGGCGGCACGGCAATGGGACCTCAGTGGGCGAGAGACCCGAACCTTGAGAGGCCACTCCGGCGACGTGATCGATTGTGTATTCACTTCAGGAGGAGATCGTGTCGCCACTGCAAGCTCCGACGGAACCCTCAAGATCTGGCACGCTTCGACGGGAAAGGAGGCGTTGAGCCTTCGGCCGGCGGGCGGGGGGACACCGTGGCGCTGTTCGTTCAACTCCTCCGGAAGCCTCTTGTTGGCGGCTACGGACGACGGTCTTCTCCACCTCTGGGACGCAGAGAGTGGTCAGGCCCTGTCGACCATGGACTCAAGGAACCGTGGGCCCTGTGCGTTCGGCTTTGGGGCCGGTGACGGATGGATCGCCTCCGCCGGTGACGACGGGGCCGTGAGGCTCTGGGTCCTGGGGAGAGACGGAGAGGAAGCGGCGCTATTCCTGCCCGATGCCCTCCTTTCCCTGGCCACTCATCCCGGTAAGGCTCAGGTGGCCTGTGGCGGCCGAGGAGGCACGGTATACCTGGCCGATGTGGTGGGACTGTCCTCCCCATGGTGATTCGGCATCCGATGCAGACCAGCGACGGCGTCTTTCTGAAACCGAATGCGAACAGATGACTGAGGAAGACTCGTTCCGGACAGGCTCCTCCAGGAGGGTCGGGACCTTGATGCAGTTCCAGCGGGCCATCCACCGGGAAAGCCACAATCTCTCCCGTTGGCCCGATCTCACAGTCCAGCAATTGGCCAATCGGCTCCAATGGTGCAACGAGGACATCTCCCGTTTGGCCCAATCCCAAACGCGCACCCATGACCGCCCCTGGATTCGGATGAAAGCGCCTTTCCCCGAGTCGGAAGGGTTGGTGCGGATCTTCCGGGGGCACAAGAACGAGGTCAACGCATGCGCCGTCTCACCGGACGGGTCCTTCCTCGTGTCCGGCGGGGGAGACCGGGTCAACGTTGTTGGGGCCAAGCCCGATTACTCCCTCCGCGTCTGGGATCTGAAGACAGGGCTGGAACGGGCCACCCTTCGCAATCCGGACTGGCCCGTGACCTCCTGTGCCGTAGGGCCGGGTGGCGTCATCGCGTCAGGGGCCCAAGACGGCGTGACCCTCTGGGACCCTCACACTCTCTCTGCCGTCTGGCGGTTCCCCGAGGGCTCCTTTGCGTGTTCGTTCAGCCCCGACGGCACGTTCATGGTCATCGTGGGATTCGTGCTTTCCATCATCGATTTTCCATCTGGAGTCGATCGAGGCTCAGCGCTCTGCGAAGGCCTGGTGAATGACTGCGCGGTTTCTCCCGACGGCGCATTCGTTGTCACTGGCGGCACCGATCGGCATCTGGCGATCTGGGATACGACCAGCGTGGATCTGGTCGGTGACCTGATCCTGGACGAACCATCGGTGGCTGTGACGGGCTGTGCCGTGAGCCCCGATGGGAACCTCATCGCTGCCGCCACGGATGCTGGCGATATCGTTCTCTGGGACCCGCACACGGACGCGAGAGCGGTGATTCACGCCCATGCCGGATGGGCCACATCCTGTTCTTTCCACCCTGGCGGGACTTTGCTGGTAAGTACCGGGGATGACGCCCTGGTCAAGCTATGGAACCTCTCCAATCTCGAGGAATTGGCGGTTCTGGAGGGCCACGGCGGAGAAGTGACTTCGTGTGTGTTCACTCCCGATGGGGCTGCCTGCGTGACGGCGTCCGCCGATCACACCGTCCGGGTGTGGAGCCTCAAGGGCGGAAGCGGACGGCACCTGCGAAGGCATACGGCGGAGGTCGTGGCCTGCCAGTTCTCGGCCTCCGACGCCATCGCGGTTACGGTAGGCGCTCGAGGGGACGTATACGTCCACGATGCCATCTTCTGCCGCCGGAGGGAAGCCTGGAACGCAGGCACCCCCATTCGAAGCGCCGGCCTCAGCCCCGACGGAGAGATTCTCGCCGGAGCCTGTCCAGACGGTTCCGTGAGACTCTGGAGAGCCCTGGAGGGAGAACCCCTCGGCAGCCTCCGACACTTCCCGGAAGGCTCTGGTCTGCCCATCTCGACAACCTTGGTCCGGGCCTGGGGGTGGAGTCCAGACGGAGCTCGAGTGGTGAGCACCGCATGGCGATCCCTCAGGGTATGGGACGTCTCGCAGGAACAGGAGTACACCGAGCTGCAGGGCCACTCCGGCGTCTTGGTGGGTTGTCTGTTCACCCCGGACGGAACACGTGTTGTCTCGGCCGGCAGCGACGGCTCGGTGCGACTGTGGGACACCCGCACCGGTGCCTTGATCTCGGTGTTCGAGACCTCTCCGTCTTCTCCAGTCAACGACATAGCCCTTGGGCCCGACGGAAGATGGCTGGCCGCCGCCTATACCGATCGAGCCGTCCGGACCTGGGACTTGACGGACGATGCCGACCCTACGGTCTTCAGGGGCCACAACGATTGGGTGGAACGCTGTGTCGTGAGTCCCGATGGCGAGCGAATCGCCTCGGCGGCATCCGACGGGTCGGTCCTCATCTGGTCCCGCCCCGATGCGAAACTGATCGCGTCGCTACCTGGGCAGGAATCCCACTCCATTGGAGTCTCTCCCAGCCGTCTCTGCTTCAGCCCCGATGGCGCCTGGCTCGCCTTCGAAGCTGGTGAGGGTCTGATCGGCTTGGCGAGCACCGAGGATGGGTGCGTGGGCCCCCGCATCCCCATTCCCGGCATGAATCATCGATTGGCCCTCCATCCGGCGAGGCCCGTGGCCATTTTCACCGACGATGCTGGAGGCGTGTATCCGGTCGATCTGGTAGGTATAGACTACGGCCCCTTGGTGGTTACAGCGGTCGACCTCGGCGAGGGACCCATGGTTCGGTGCCCGGACTGTCGCGGGACTTATCCTCTCCAGGCCGACTGGTTGGGAAGGAGCATCCCATGCTGTCGGGAGGGCTGCGCTGCCGCCTTGAGGATCAATCGTCACGTGGCTGGTTCAGATCTCTCAGACTAAGACGGCCTGCAAGTCCTCAAGCCACCCTCGTGGTCATTTCCGCATGAGTTTCAGTAGGTACTCGGTTCCCCCCTGGGACTCGGCACGCAGGAACTCGCCGTCCTGGCTGAAGGAGATCTTGCCGAGGGGGCCGCTGGTCGGGAATGAAGCCAGGGAGGCTCCATCCACGAGATCCCATAGCCGAATCCAACCGTCCCATCCGACCGAGGCCATCATGGTTGCATCGGCATCGAAGGCAACGCCTGAGACAGGCGACGTCGGATGCCCCCCGCTGGTCGAAATGACTCGGTCGCTCCTCGAATCGTGGATGCGAAGCCGAGTTACACCGGACTGCCCCCCGCCAACGTACCTGAACGGGCTCTCGACCCATTCCGCCGGGCTGCTCTTTTCCTCGTCCACTCGCAGTACCGACCCATCCTCACGCTCGAGCGTGCACTCGGAATCGAAGGCACTACCCAGCGTAGCTAGCCATTCGAGGCAACCTGAATCGAGCGTGTCCCGCTCCCTCACGGAAGCCTCAAGAGTCTTGAACGCGTGGGTGTCCCACAACTTCACGGTCCAGTCCCAGCTGGCAGTGGCCATCCGGCGGCCGTCAGGACTGACGGACCCATCCTTTATGCCTTCGTCATGTCCGCGGATCTCGACGACCTCCCCCTCCGTGACCTTCCAGCAGAAGAGCCTTCGCGAACCAGGGCCCGTGAAGACAGCGAAGGTCTCTCCGTTGACCCTGACACAGGCGACCACGAGGCCAACTGGGAAGCGGCGCTCCGCCAGCTGTTTGTTGGTCGACAAAGACCACACGTGCAGTGTGTTGTCGATCGTGCAGAAGGCGAGAAGGTTGCGGTCGGGGCTGAATGCCCACCTCGCCTTTGGGCGTAGCAGGTTGACCAACGGCCTAGTTGGTCGGAGGCCGATGGGCCCGGACCCACCCGACCATCGTCTGATTTGGAAACCCTCTGGCGCACAGTCCAGAGCGAGCAGATCACCGGCTTTGGAGAAGCAGTGGGGTGTGCCGTCTGGAAGGATCGAATGCCCTTCCCCGGTGGCCACGTCCCAGATCACGATGCGGCCCGTTCCCCAGTCTTGGGTGATGAGCCGATTGCCCAGCGGCGGCTCGAACTCCAGGCGCACGCCATCCGGGGACCCTTCGAACCTCTCGAACTTCCTCAATAGCCGCCCGTTTTCGACGTCGATGATGTAGATGTTCCCAGCATCGGCCAGGGCCAGGCGCTTTCCATTGGGGCTGAAGGCTACCGCATAGGTGTGGTACCAGTCCCCGGCGAGAGCGGCGATGGGGGCCCCGGTCTGGACATCCCAGATCCGGACCTCACCGCCGTGCCCCGCGGACGCCAGTCGCCTCCCGTCGGGACTGAATGCGCATGCGTTCACGTAGTTGGTGTGGCCCTTGAGGGTGCGCAGACAGGCAGGCGAATCGAGGGCAGGGTTGAGCAGCCGAAGCCACCAGCGGGCGTGTCGGGCACGGGCGCCTTCCAGTAAGGCCTCAACGGTGCCTTGAACGACGGCGGACTCCCCAGCCCAGGTCATGCGGTTGTAGAGCTGCTGAAAGAGGAGGGTAGGCTCGTGTCGTAAGTGATGAGCTTCCTGCGCGAGAGCCCGCGAGAATGCCTCAATCACAGGCCTCATTGGTTTACCTTCGGTATCCGTAGGTTCAGGTCCAGGGATAGGGATAGGATCTTCTTGGCCCCTGCGAGCCCGTAAGACTACTGGAGCAATCTGGACGAGGCGGACGAGACGGGTCAAGAACGTTGTCCTCTGGACAACCCACCCAAGGGAGCCATAGCTTTCCCTGGTTAAGTTGTGGACCGGAGCCGATTCGGCTTCACAGATGCTCCGGAATTCATCCGGCTCGAGTCCTGCTCATGGGGAAGGGTTGTGACAACCATATCCTTACCCTCTCAACCTCCCCTCAGCATCGCGGCCGAGGAGCTCCTCGACGCCCTCGCGGAGTCTGTTTCATCCGCTCGTGTGGCCCCGTGGGATCCGGTCCATTGGATCTTCGCACTCATCGAGGACCACGCCGAGGCTCTCGTTTCCATCGCCAACCCCACCCTACTGGGAGCGATCCACACGGCCATCCAGGAGCGGGAAGGGGATGTGGGCTCGGCCGAGACGCTGGGGAGAATCGAGGTTGCCGCTCTTGCCGGGGAGTTCGCGAAGAAGGATGGACGCCCCGTCATCTCCGCCCAGGATATTGTGGTTGCCGTGCTTTCTCTCGTCGTCGAGCGCTTGCGGAAGCCTTCTACACAGTCCCGCTCCGAGGTCGCTGACGACGTGCCCGCGGGCGAAGCCGTTGGAGGGCCGGTCCACGACGAAGTACCTACCCGTGGAGCCCACCTCCCCATGAGTGGGGCCGCAGAAGAGATGCTGGATGGCCTCTGCGCCCATCTCAGTTTGGAGACCGTTGGCTCGGCAGGGGTTTTCCGATGGCTGGATGTCCTGCTGCTCCACCACGAAGTTCAAGTGGACGGTGATCAGGGCGATGATAAGCTGCAGCGTTTGAGGGACTGGGGGTTGGCGAGAGAGAAGGCCGGCGACCCCGTCCTCGTCCTCGCTGAGAAGTTGGTGCGGGACGAGGCGAGTCAAACGGCCAGGGAATACGGGCACCCCGCTGTCGACCCCCAGGATCTGGCCATCGCCATCGTGAAGCTGGCGGTTCGAGCCTTCAGGGAGGCCGGGGAGCAATCGGGAACCTCGACACCACCTCCTCAGGCTGCCCCGGACGCTGCTGAGCACCCCACAGCTGAGTACCCCCCAGTGGACACCGCGGAGGTGCCTTCCCCCGGACAAGCGGTCCCCGATCCCGAGCCACAGGAGTGGGAGGAGGTCTCCGGCGTCACGGCCCCCGCGGAATCCCCGGCACACGCCCGGACTCGGACCTTCCGCCTCTTCGTCAGCTCCACCTTCCAGGACCTCCGGGCCGAGCGGAACGCACTCCAGCAGGTGGCCTTCCCGCGCCTCAAGGACTTCTGCGCCCGGCATGGCGCCCGATTCCAGGCCATCGACCTTCGCTGGGGAGTGAGCGAGGAGGCCGGCTTCGACCAGCAGACGATGAACATCTGTCTGGGCGAGATCCGGCGGTGTCACAAGGTGACGCCGAGACCGAACTTCCTGGTCCTGTTGGGTGACCGGTACGGATGGCTTCCTCCTCCGCCTCAGATTCCTGCCCGGGAGTTCGAAGACATTCTGGAAAGCGTGGAGAATCCCGATCAGCGGCGCCGGTTGGAGCGATGGTACCAGAAGGATCTGAACGCCGATCCTCCCGAGTACCGGCTCCGCCCCAGGTCCGGGGAGAGGGAGGGGTTCCGGGATTGGGCGGTGTGGAACCCGGAGGAAGAAATCATCCGGCAAACCCTGGATAGGGCAACAGGGAAGGAGGGCCTGGATCTGCCTCCTTCGCGACGGAAGATCTATCGGGCCTCTGCAACGGAACAGGAGATCCTGGCCGGCGCTCTGGACGTTTCCGAGCCTGAGGACAAGGTCTTCTGCGTCTTCCGCAGAATCCAAGGGTATCCTATGGGCGAGGAGGGGAGCCCTCTGAGTGGCGCCGATACCTTTGTTTCCCTTGATCCCCAAGACCGGGAGAAGCTCCAGAGGCTGAAGCTCCGCTTGGTAGACCGCCTTCCCGGCGCGTGCATCTTGAGTCAGAGCGTGGTCTGGGGGGATCAGGGCCCGAAGCTGACCGATGATTATCTGGCCCACGTTGCGAATTGGGTGGCGGAATCCCTTGAAGGGGCCATCCTGCAAGAGATCTCCCGGTCGGCGGAGGCCTCTCTTCCCCACGTCCGGGCACCGGAGAAGCTCGACTCGGACCCCGCGCTTCTCATCGAGGTAGGGGAGCACCTTGCCTTCGCGGCCGAGCGCCGACGGCATTTCGTGGGACGAGAAGATGCCCTGAGGGAAATCGCGGAGTACATCCGAGGAGAAGGTGCCGTACCTCTAGCCATCGTGGGAGATGGGGGAACAGGGAAATCGGCCCTCATGGCTGAAGCGACCCGACGCATCGAGGAGGCTGGGTCCGATCGGGTCACGGTGGTCCGGTTCGTGGGTGCGACTCCAGGATCATCGGAAGGACGGTTCCTTCTGGAGAGCCTCTGCCGTGAGATCCCCATGCGCTACGGGGTGAGTCCGGAAGACGTTCCGGCCGACTACCAGGAGCTTGTGTCCAAGCTTGCCGATCAGTTCAAGCTGGCCCGCAGTGACCGCCCCCTTGTGCTCCTTGTGGATTCCCTGGATCAGCTTTCCGAGCCGGCTTCGGGCCTTTCCTGGATACCTTCTCCGCTTCCTCCGCACGTCCGATTGGTGGTCTCCACGAGGACCGGGGCAGAGCGGGATCGCCTCGAGGACCGTGGAGCCGACTTCCTCTATCTCGGGCCTCTGTCCAGGGAGGACGGTAGGCTTCTCCTGGAAGCATGGCTGTTGGCCAGCTCCCCTCCGAGACGCCTTCAGCCCGATCAGACGAAAGTCGTCCTTGACGCCTTTGTGGCATCCGGCGGGAACCCACTTCACCTCAGGTTGGCGACGGAGGAAGCCCGACGATGGCCCGCTTGGGCCAGGGTGGGAGAGACAACGCCCACGGCAATTCCCTCCACACCCCTGGCCGTCGGCGTCAGAGAAGTCATCCGTGAGAATCTCCTGGGAAGATTGGCCGACAAGGACAATCACGGGTCGGTTCTGGTTTCACGGGCCATGGGGTATCTCGTAGCATCCAGGTACGGGCTGGCCGAGGACGAGATCATCGATCTTCTCTCGAGGGACCCGGATGTCTACACCTGGTTCCTGCAGGAGACCATGCACCTTCCCCAGGACCTGGTGGACCGCGCCGCAGCCCATTGGTCGGGTTCTGTCTCCGGCAGCCAGGAGGAGCTTTCCGGCAGCGATCGATGGAAGGATACCGCTGCGGCTCGCCTGAATGAGCTTCGCCACAACCCGGAGAGGTTGCGAGCCTTCCTCACGGATGAGCTCGGTCTGGAGGGACTCCAGCTCCCGGTCGTTCTCTGGTCCCGCCTATCCTTCGACCTGGAGCCATACCTGACCGAAAGGCGGGCCGAAGGCGGGAATCTCCTCTCCTTTTTTCATCGGGAGATTGGAGACGTGGCCGCTGAGCAGTTCCTCAACGATAGCGCAAAGGACGAGATTCATGGACGCCTCGCTGACTACTTCCGGTCTCGGGCAGATCCGGGGGGAACTGCCCGCTGGGACGGGGAAGGCCCCCGGGGCCTGAGCGAGCTGCCCTACCACCTGACCCAGGCCGGAAGGTGGGAGGAGGTGTTCGGAATCCTCACCGACTTCTCCTTCCTCGAACAGAAGGCCGCCCGGGTTGGAATCGTGGAACGCACGGGATCGAATGGACGACGGGAGACGCTCTACACCGGTGTCTATCAGCTTCAGGACGACTTCGACAGAGCGCTCCGCCTCATGCCAGACAGCGCGGCCGTACGCAGTGACGTCCACCCTCTCATTGTGACTGCGGTGGACTTCGGCAGCGGCCTCGTGGTCCGCTGTCCATGGTGCAACACCACCCACCCCCTCATCCGGGAGTGGCTGGGAAAGGAGCTCCACTGCCCCAATCCGGATTGCCAAGGCCCCTTGAAGGTGAACCGCTTTACCGTGGGCCAGTGCGCTCCCGAGTAGGAAGTTGGTTTCGCAAGAAGGGACTAGATGAAGAGGAACAGGAACAGAAGGCCCTTTCTCTTCCCGAACACCGAGGATGCAGACCTTGACCACTCCTTCCTTTCTCATCCTCCTGGCCGTCGCGGGAGGCCTTGCAGGTACCCTCCAGGCGCAGTTCATGAGCGTGATGGACCAGAACCTGGGGACTCTGGAGAGCGTCTTCATCACCTACGGTGGTGGTGGCCTGATCATCGGCCTGGCCATGCTTCTCTCGCGAGGTGGAAACCTCGGGGCTTGGCCTTCGATCCCCTGGTACACCCTGTCTGCGGGGCTTCTCGGGCTGATAGTGGTCGGCATCCTGGGCTTCACGATCCCCAGGATCGGATTGGTCCCGGTCCTGACGCTCTTCGTGGCGTCCCAGTTCGTCCTCGGGGCCGGGCTGGACCATTTCGGGCTGCTCGGTGCAGAGGTCCGGCCCCTGGACCTCCCCCGGGTCTCCGGATTGGGGATGATCCTGGCGGGGGTCTGGCTGGTGCTTCGCTGAGACCGGAGTTTCAGGCGACGACCCCGGAGGCTGTCGGCCGGGAGGGGGCTCCTCCTTGGCCCGGGTGGAGGGGGCGATCGCAGGTTGGCGGAGGGGTTCAGACCCGGAGGGCGCTCTCGAATGGACGAAGACCTGCAACGCATTCCAGGTGCATTAACCGAAGGGCCCTGCCGGACGGGCCAAGATCATTGACGACGGCTCCATTCCCGCCTAAGGTACCTTCATCGCGCATAGTACTGGTTCGGTTGCCCAGACCCGAAAGGGCACCCCGGCCGTGAGACCGGTCCGCAAAACCTAGGGTCTCGCTGAGATCGCCCGGTTGCCGACAAAGGGGCCGCATTCTTCATTGTTCGGCCTTGGAGGCATCCATGCGTTACCGTGCGCTCATCCCGGCCGTCCTGGCCGCCCTGTTCACCGCCGCTTGCGCGGACCAACGATCCCCCACCGACCTCCTACCCGAGACCGTGGTCCCCTCCTTCGACCTCCTCCCCTACGAATGCTCCAGCCAGAGCCAGATTCCGACGCTGGAATGCGAGGCGCTGAGGGCCCTCTACAGCAGCACGGGCGGCCCGAGCTGGACCGACAAGACGGGATGGCTGTCCAGCCTTGAGCCGTGCGGGTGGTACGGGGTGGAGTGCGGAGGCGGACACGTCCTGGGGCTGGGGCTGGACGAGAACCGGCTTCAGGGAACACTCCCCTCCGCGCTGGGCGATCTCGTCCACCTGGGGCAGATCCGTTTCAAAGGCAACAGGCTCTGGGGGCCCATCCCCGTTCAGCTCGGCCAGCTGAGCGAGCTGGGCACCCTGGAACTCAATGCCAACTCGCTGGGCGGTTCCATCCCTGCCGAGTTGGGGAACCTGGGCAATCTCTCCCACCTCAGTCTGAACTGGAACCAGTTGAGCGGGGGGATCCCCTCCGCGTTGGGCAACCTCGCCAAGCTGGAGAGTCTCTTCCTGGGCAACAACATGCTCACCGGCCCCATCCCTGAGGAACTCGGCGACCTCAGCAGCCTGAAGATTCTCGTCTTGAACGACCTTGGGCTGAGCGGGGAGATCCCATCGACTCTCGGCAACCTCGGCAACCTGGAGTGGCTGGTCCTCGACAGAAACGACCTGAGCGGGCCGATCCCGCCCGAGTTGGGGAAACTCACCAACCTCGGACGCCTTGGGCTGAACTCGAACGAGCTTACCGGAGAAATCCCCGCCGCTCTCGGCAACCTCACCAACCTGCGCCTGCTGGAGCTCTTCGAAAACGAGCTCACAGGCTCGATCCCGACCGAGTTCGGCAACCTGGCCGCACTGGAGTCCCTGCGTCTCTGGAACAACCAGCTGACGGGAAGCATCCCCGCCTCCATCGGGAATCTGAGCCACCTCGAGGACATGAACCTGGTCGGCAACCAGTTGAGCGGTGCCATCCCCACCACGCTGGGGAATCTCACCTCCCTGGAGGAGCTCTACCTCTTCGAGAACGAGCTGTCGGGGAGTCTCCCGTCGTCCCTCGGCGGCATGAGCCATCTCAGGAGATTGCACATCGCCGACAACCAGCTCACCGGCCCCATCCCGTCGGAGTTGGGCAACCTCGTCGAGCTCCGGGAGCTGTGGCTCAACGACAACCAGCTCAGCGGCTCCATCCCGCCCACCCTGGGCAACCTTGTCAACCTCACCGAGCTTGGGCTCGCCCGAAATCAGCTCAGCGGGCCCATTCCGGCGGCCCTCGGCGATCTCGTCAGCCTCCAGAACCTCTGGTTCGAGAGCAATCAGTTGTCGGGACCGATCCCCGAGACCCTGGGCGATCTCGCGAACCTCAGGTACCTCGAGCTCCAGCAGAACGCTCTGACCGGTCCCATCCCAGACGCCCTGGGCAACCTCCTCAACCTCGAGCAGATGAGGCTCTACTTCAACCAGCTCACCGGGCCCATCCCGCCCGTCCTGGGCGACCTGGTCAACCTGAAGGGCTTGGTTCTCGCGTTCAACCAGCTTACCGGCCCGGTGCCGACTTCCCTGGGCAACCTCTTAGGCCTGGAGGAGCTGTACCTCCTGGGCAACCAGCTGAGCGGCCTCGTTCCCCTCTCCGTAGCCCAGATCGGGGGGCGCATCCAGGCCCAGCACAATGTCGACCAGTGCTGGTTCGTCTGGGGAGAAGAGATCCCCGGCCAACCCGACAACGAGGACCTGTACCTGCCTGACCTGCAGGAGTGGCGGGACGCGGACCTGGACCAGGACGATCTCATCTGCCGCCTGGGCTTCACGGCCACTCCCGAGACGGTGGCCGCGGATCTGATGGCCAGGGTCACCGCGCTCCGAGATGACGGGGTCCTGAACCGGGGGCTGTGGACGGCTCTGACCACCAAGATCAACCAGGCCATGGCCCTGCTCGAGAGAGGCGTTCCGGAGGAGGCCCTTGAGGTGCTCGCCGGGTTGGTCGCGCAGGTGGAGGGGCTCGTCCCGGCCCAGCTCACGGACGAGCAAGCAGCGCCGCTGCTGGAAGGAGCGGAAGCCCTCATGGCGCTCATCGAGGCGGCAATGAGCGGCTGAGAACCGCCTGGAATGGGGTGACCACCGGAACGGGAGAACCTCAGTCCTACTCCTCGAACTCCAGCAGCACGAACCCCTTGGGCACCATCTGCCCGGGGCGGACGTGGACGGATCGGACCACGCCGTCCCGGTGAGCCGTAATGTCGTTCTGCATCTTCATGGCCTCCAGGACCAGCAGCCCCTGCCCCCAGCGCACAATGTCGCCGGGGCTGACGCTGACCTCTCGGATCACACCGGGGAGGTGGGCCGGCACCAGCTTTGGGTCAGCCCTTCGGTAGACCGCCCTCTCCCTGAACTTCCGGGTCAGCGTGGTCTTGTAGGCCGTGTCGTCCACCACCAGGGCGTCCCCGGGATTCGGCTCGTTCTCGTCCATGGTCCATCACCTCAAGACTGCGGGATGGCGTGCTTCTCCTCGGGTCAGCTCCTGCACGGCGGTCCCCCCACTAGAACGGCGGGATACCGTGCTTCCTGTTCGGCCGGGTTTCGTGCTTGTGAGCCGAGATCTCGATGGCGTGGATGAGGAAGTCCCGGGTCTCACGGGGCTCGATGACGGCGTCGATGTGGCCGTTGGCCGCAGCCACGTAGGGGTTGGCGAACTTCTCCGTGTACTCCTGCACCTTCTGCCTGCGCATGGCCTCAGGGTCCTGGGCCCCCTGGATCTCGGCACGAAAGATGATGTTGGCCGCGCCCTCGGGCCCCATCACCGCGATCTCCGCCGTGGGCCAGGCGAAGACGAAGTCGGCTCCCAGGTGCCGAGAGCACATGGCGATGTACCCGCCTCCGTAGGCCTTGCGCAGGATCACCGTGAGCTTCGGCACCGTGGCTTCGCTGTAGGCATACAGGATCTTGGCGCCGTGGCGGATGACCCCGGCATGCTCCTGGTCCACCCCGGGGAGGTAGCCCGGGAGGTCCACAAAGGTCACCAGTGGAATGTTGAACGCATCACAGAAGCGGATGAACCGAGCGGCCTTGTCCGACGAGTCCACGTCCAGCACGCCCGCCAGCACCAGGGGCTGGTTGGCCACCACGCCGATGGTTTCGCCTTTGAGCCGGGCGAACCCCACCACCACGTTGGCGGCCCAGAGCTCCTGGACCTCCAGGAAGTCCGACCCGTCGCACACGGCCCGGATGATATCCCGGACGTCGTAGGGCTTGGTGGGCTCGGGGGGGATGATGCTCTCGATGTCCAGGGCGGGGTCAGGTGGTGCCGCGGGGAAGGGATCCGCCTTCTTCCGGTTGTTCCAGGGGATGAACGTCACAAGCCTCTTGATCTGCTCGAAGCACTCCTCCTCGCTGGCGGCGTAGAAGTGGGCGTTCCCGGAGGTCTCGGCCTGTACCCGGGCTCCTCCCAGGGCCTCCATGGTGATCTCCTCACCCAGCACCGTCTTGATGACCTCGGGCCCGGTGATGAACATCTTCGTCACGTCCTGCACCACGAAAACGAAGTCCGTCAGTGCCGGGGAGTAGACGGCCCCTCCGGCACACGGGCCCAGAACCGCGGAAATCTGGGGGATCACGCCGGAGGCGATGCTGTTGCGAAAGAAGATCTCGCCGTAGCCCGCCAGGGAGTTCACCCCCTCCTGGATCCGGGCACCCCCGGAATCGTTGATCCCGATGAGGGGCACCCCGAGCTTCAGGGCGTGGTTCATGATCTTGGTGATCTTGCGGGCGTGGGCCAGCCCCAGGGAGCCCCCAGCCACGGTGAAGTCCTGGGCGTAGATGCACACCGGGAACCCAAAGATCTTGCCGGTTCCGGTGATGACCCCGTCCCCGGGCAGGCGCTTCTTATCCATCCCGAAATCTTCGGCCCTGTGCTCGACCAGCAGGTCGTACTCGTGGAACGTGCCCGGGTCCAGGATGCCCTTGATGCGCTCCCGGGCCGGGAGCTTCCCGCTGGCCACCTGCTTTCCTATGGCCGCAGGGCCTCCGCCCTCCATCACGGACTGCTTGCGGCGAATGGAGTCCACGATCTTCTGACGCAGCGACACGAGAGCCTCCCACGTCCAGGGAGCGAGGATGGATGGGGCCGCAGGGTCCGGACGGCGCAAGGAAATGTGAGCCCGGGCTGCGGTGGGATGCAAGGAGTATTGCAGCAGGCACCCGGCGAGAAGGAAGCCACAGCCGTGGTCAGTCGCAAAGCCTGGCCACCCCCGGGCCAAATGCTTACCAGAGGCAAGAAGGGCTCGGCAGGCGTGCCTTGGAGGAGTCCCTCTGCTTCACGATGTCGATGGTCCACGGGGGTCACTGCTGGAAGACCAGCTCAAGTGGGAGGGCTACCTGGGCTCGGATCAAGAAGGACCGACACTCCGGAGGTGCTCGATGCCTTTCGCACGACTTCTCATGAGCCTGTGGGCCATCGGTGCGTTGGGCGCGGACGGGTTTCGCGCCCAGGACCGGTTCCCCGTCCAGCGCCTCACGTTCGATCCAGCGCAGGAAGGCTTCCCGCGCTGGTCCCCCGACGGCACGCGGATCGCCTTCACCAGCACGCGTGCGAACAGCTTCGACGTTTGGGTCATGGCACTCGACCTCGCGGCGCTGCGGGCGGCGCTCGACTCGGCCGGAGGCGGTATCCAATAGCCACGGTCGTGCGGCGCACGGCCTGCCGCCTCGCTCCCCCCGCTCCTCCCCCTGGTTGACTCTTCACCGCGTTTGACACCGGACCCGCGGGAGCCTAGGCTCCCGCGTCCGGCTGTTCCGTGATCCGTGTCAAGAGGAGGGATTCCCTATGCCGAGACCCGACATCCGACGGGATCGGTGGACCATCACGAGGGGGATGCGCTGCCTGCGTTTCGCCCTCGCCATCCTGATCCTGCTCTCCCCCTTCAACCTCTCCGCCCAGTACCAGGGCCGGGTGTACGCCATCACTGGCGCCAGGCTCGTGCCCGGAGCCGGTGAGGTCATCGAGAACGGGACCATCGTTCTCCGCGGGGGTCTCATCGAGGCCCTGGGGGCAAACGTCAATCCCCCGGCTGACGCGGTCCTCGTCGACGGCGACGGCCTGACGGTCTATCCCGGTTTCATCGATGCCTTCTCCCAGGCGGGACTGGTCCTGCCGGGCGGCAACGACAGGGAGTACGCCGGGAACATCGCGCACCGGCTGGCCTCCGACCGTTTCGAGGCGGACGCGCCGGATCTTCCGGACTACCGGAAGCAGGGGTTCACCACAGCCCTCATCGCCCGGAGCGACGGGGTATTCGGCGGACAGGCCGTCCTCATGAACCTCATGGGCGACGACGTCTCCGCCATGACCGT
>Ga0068714_10002163_pt1 | contig 26117 bp, 15 predicted proteins | sample MTBNYHSulfiMetaG_FD_62988 | JGI IMG/M metagenome (GOLD analysis project Ga0068714, IMG submission 62988) | Enrichment culture microbial communities from rom New York Harbor, USA that are MTBE-degrading - MTBE-NYH (New York Harbor Sulfidogenic)... | ecosystem: Environmental > Aquatic > Marine >... | reverse complement strand
AATGAGATCACACATTCACCATGCATGCATTCAATTATCTTTATTTATCCATTCAAGCAGTTGATCTAACTGGATATTTCGTGGGGATTCCTCAGTCTCTGACTCGGTTTTTCCTTTAATTATCCCCGTCCCTGCTCATCGAAACTCGCTGAGGAGATTAATGGCGCCAACGGCAGCGATAGCACCAATCAGTATCATGGCGAGGCCAACAAAAAAACGAAGGAAGTGAACAAAGCGCAATCCAGGCCGGATTACGCTCGTTTCGGGGCTGTTAGGGGAGTAGTAAACCTGAATGTAATTACGATTGACGCCGATGTCATCGAGTATCTGCTGGGCCTGACGCTGACTTCCTGAGTAGCCACTAAAATCGATACAGTCGCCGGTGTAGCATTGGCCGGCAACCTCGTACTCATACTCTACCATCGGCGAATAGACGAAACTATTGCTTGAGGACTTAGTGTTATATTGCAAAATCCAGCTTTTCTTTACTCTGGCTGTCGTCTTCGGCCAATGCGCGCTGGCAGCGGCCATCTTGAAAGACGCTATCCCGCCAATCGTCACAAAGAGGCCGAGCAGCGCTAACATTAGCCAGCTGGTTTTCACCCAAAGCGGGTCGCCATTTGTGATAATGCTGGTAGCAATTACGCCGATAAAACAGAAGATATAGATACCCGCAAAGGTGCTGCTGGCGGTAACAATCCTTGTCAGCTTATTTGCCACTCATGTACTCCGAGTTTGTAAAGGGCATTGGCCGCTTTAAAGCTTATAGTCATTCGTTTTTCTAATATTAGAGCAAACTGTGTTCTGGCCCTGGTTTAGTGTGGCGCGGAGATACCCGTATCTCCGGGGCGGACTAGGGCCACATCATAACCAAAATAACGAGGAGAATATCCTTTCTCTCACCACATCCCGTCTACTCCTCGGCATAACCCGGGGGCGATGGGCTTACCGGCCTAAGTGAAAAATGAATGGGGTGGGTGACAACCGATGATAATTATCGGTTGTTACCGACCCTGAGGAATCTGCTTTAATTAATTCTTGTCTAGAGCGTAGATACGAAAATCTCTGTCCCTTATCCACATATAGCCGTTAGCAATACCGCAAAACGCTGCCTTGGCATCAATGACCTCCCAGTGTTTCCCTCCGTCAGAGCTGAAGGCCACACCATCACCATCTTCGCCGATCAGCAGGTTTTCCAGCTTGTCATCAGCGCAAAGCAACCGAACTGAACCCTCCCAGCCTTTCAAGTGCAACTCAGTCCACGACTCACCATAAGCCTGGCCCAGATGCAGGTATGCCCTATCTAGAACGGTCTGACCAGTGGCAACAATGTCCCCCTCGCTGTTCACCTTGTGCATATAGATATTCTGCTTGGGGAGTGGCAACTCCTTCCATGTAGTATCACCTTGCTCTTTGAGTAGGATGTGTTCGGCATCATTGTTATAGGCAACAATGTTACCGCGATGAGCAGTCATCCATGTTATCGAGCTAGGCTCATGCTCAGTCATGCGTGTAGTTGGCTTGTCGGCTACAAGCGGCTGTTTAGTGGATAAATTGACTGACAACAGATTACCATCGGCAGTAAGCAGAAGGCAGCCAGGTGGGTTGTTATGGCAATGTGCGGTCACAATGCCGCGGTCATAATCCAGTTCACCGTCCGCCTTGAACTCCAAAGTAGTCCAGGTATCGCCGCCATCGCTGCTGAGCAACAAAACAGGTTCATTACTCATAATCCAGAGGATCTCGCCAGTTTCATCGTGGTTTATTGGTCCAAAATCATCAGCCAGGTAAGGGGTAGAAACCTTTTTCCAGCTTCCCTCCGCATTGGCGTCGATAACCCACAGCTCTCCACTGCTTGTTGCCCATAGGCGGTTGTATTTGGCTTGATACCAATGCATGTAGATACCGCCACCTGGCGCACCTAAAGTCTTCCATGTACGCCCGGCATCACTGGTGAAAAACGCACCGTAGTCATCAACGCCCAGTGACTCATGGTCTGAAACAGGATAAAGCGCTTCAAGGCTCGGACTGTTGGAAGAAATCTTCCAGTTTTGTCCTGCACTCTCATTGATCTTGAACGCCAACTGACCGCGGAATGAAAGCCACTGCTGTTTGCCATTGTCCTGGAGATTGATATTACTCAGTCGTTCAGGTGCGTTCTCGGTGTTGAGTTCACCAAGGTCGAATGACTGATATGCGCTAGGCGGTAGGTCGCCGTCGGTCATGAATCGAGAAACAAAGTCCTTAATCTGAGGTTGACTCATATCTGGGCAATAGGGGAGTTTGAGCAGGATGGCACCCACTTCGTCAAAGTCGCAAATGGTTTGCCAGCGTCCGTCATCCTCACGCTTATACAGACCATCGCCACCAATGCGGGCTGCTACAGCCAGGCCGCTATCGAGGTCAAGAGCAAAAGGAGAGTCAGTAATGCACAACTGCTTTCCAGGCTCCCTGTAAATGTGATGCACTGACCAATGACGACCAAGGTCAGTTGAAGTGAAGTAGCTGCAACCGGCACTGAACGCACCTTCGCCACTATCAGGGTTTAGCCATATCGTTGACACCATATCGATTATCATGGTGCTCAACGGCTTACCAGTAAGTTCCTGAAAGATGGCGTCTGGATCAAGTGTTCTCCAATGTTTTCCGCCGTCATCGGTAACGTTCAACAAAAATGGTGAGCCGGCAAAACCACGCATGCCACTGCGGTCAAATCGAACCCATTCACCCTGCGTATGCAGTTCAAGCACCGGTTGCCAGTTGTCGCCTCCATCATTTGAACGATACAGTTTGTCATCACTTACGGCGTAGATCGTCTGTTCGTCGATATACCAAAGACTGTTGAGGATAGGGCGTTGTGATAGCAAGCGTGCGCCACCTGGGTCATTCAAACTTTTGTCTGGACCAAGCTCGATCCATCGGTCATCGTCGCTAAATGTATTCTTGATGTTGTTTGTGATGCTATGTAGCCAACCTGCATAAGCAGCGTTGCTTATCAGGTAGACTGAGATCAAAATGAGAAAAGATCGTAGTTTGTCCATAATGATTGCTTCCTAAACTTGTTGCTGATAACGCAATGTCCGGTGCTGGCCAATTCCGGGACAGTTTACTTAATAAAGGTTGCGCGTTCCTTCCGAACCGAAATAGGTATACTGTCCCCGGAATTCGGAATTCGGAATTCGGAATTCGGAATTCAGAGTGGCTACCTGTCCGAACTGCCTACCGGGCTGAGTCAGGAGTCCACGCCTCGGCGTGGGAGCAACCGAAATCCAAGCCTCGCCTGGGTACAGCTCAAGAGCAAAAAATCGCAAAAAAACGCGTCAGAGAACAATATTCGCAAATATTAGAAACAATTGCTCTCTGACTCGGTTTTTCAGGCTTAAGTGCAAGATGAATGGGTCGGTGGCAACTGGTGATGGCAATGATTACAGTTGTGACCGGCCATTTTGTGCGGATAAGGGTACTGACCCCTTATGCTGCATATCCTACGGTGTATAAAGTCTTTAACAAATTACTCATGTCTTGCTAGAAAAGACTCGATTAATATGAGAGTGCTTTGCGCTCCTGTCTAACTGGCGATAGTTTTTCCTGGTTGTTTTCCGCAACTTCACCATGGCGCGCTTCCCCTGGGCCGCTTTCTCTGCCCGTCTGCTGTGCCCGCATGTGTATAAACTTTATCGCCTGCTCCGTAAATTACATCAAAACTAAAACTTAAGAGGTATGCAAACTCTAAAGGCTGGGTCAGCGATAATCGATACTTAATCACTATATATGTGGCCTCGTGCGTTTATACGCAGAAATGCTCATTATATTTTCTGGCAGGTTCTGTTCTGCCAAAAGAGGTAACAGCGAATTTTCTGTTTGGGTGAGGCTCGCCAAAAATTCAGACTTTATCCCTAATTCGTTCAAGAGACCGCCAAAAGAATTTCCATAGGATTGCAACAACAGCATTAAGCTGGATGGCAACAGCTCTGGCAAATCTAGAGGAACCCTGTCGTCGTGATACTCCTCTTTTGTTTGTCCTGTTTTGCTGAAATGAATGTTAGCAGTCCGATATTGTGATGGTGTTATTAGATCATACTGATTGAGTCTGTAAATAATCGCTCTGGCACTAATTCCCCATTTAATCTTTATCGAGTATATGCTGTTCCAGTCTACCCGAGTTTTGCTCCTGCTTGTGTATTCTCTGATTAATGCAGAACGGGGAAGTAAGAAGTGACTGGCAAAGTGGTCTGCCTGTGTTTCTGTGTCTCTGTCGCCTGTCTCAATGCCATCATGACCAATGATGTGTAACATCTCATGGCCAATGTCCATTCTGATTCGAGGTGCATTCTTTGTCGTGTTAAGAATGATTATTGGGCGACCCCTGTTTAAAGACAGGGCATCAATCTTCTCGGATATACCACCAAATGTTGAAACAATAGCGCCAGCATTTTCCGCAACGCGGATCATGTTCTTAATTGGACCATCACCAAGCTTCCAGTACTTACGGCACTCAATGCTGGCAGCTTCAGAGTCAGCCAAGGAAGATATTTCAAATTGAGGGAAGTTTACTGCTGGTAGCTCAAGGTATGCCTCCAGCGTTTCGATTAGCTTGTTCATTAGTGTGGCGCGTGCTGTACTTTCCCTTCTCGACGATACCAAAGCCGTTTTTAGTTTTCTAAAGTGGCACTCCTCCTCCTTAACTTGGTTTCCAAGCGGATAACAGAAAAAGCGAGAATCGACACGTAGCTCATACGCGAGCGCTTCAACGAGGTCTTTGGTAGGAACTTTTTTATCAGTGGTTTCTAGCTGGTGAATATACTGGCGGGTTGTTCCCACACGCTCGCCCAATTCATTCAGAGAAATGCCCGACATAAGCCGGGCAATTCTTAAGTTGTCACCGTTAAATATGATTCTGTCTGTCATTCGTTGTGCTCTTCTGAATCAGATGCTTTGTCTTTTCTTGTTCTCGGCAAAGATGCAGATGCGGGCGGCAGGTCTACCGGCTCACTTTCAGTAGTGTTGATCGCAACCAGGTTAGTGGGGGTATGGAATATTGGCACTGTGCGCGATGCTACTACTTCGCCCGATTCGCTCATGCCAAAAAATTCGATATTGGTCGTTGTACCCTCAAGGTCAGTCTCTACCGCGTAGACCCATACGAGTTTCTCTGGGATTGGGAGATCATCAAATAGCATAGAGCTTTGACGTAACTCCGGATGTGACTGTGCTCGGCTATAGATATTGCTCTTGGGTTTTTCCGCCATGCCTTTGTAGAAGCTAAATTCCACACTGCCAATTTTTGCGATGAAACGGAGCGAGGGATCAACGATGCTTAACCAAGGGATGCTTTCCGACTGAGACAGAATTTCACTGCAAATCCAAGCGTGAGCGCGGCAGCCAATACACCAGCCATTGTCTCGATCTTCAACGGCATCCAAATTTTCGGCTCTGACTCTAGCGATCAGCTGGCCAATAAAGTCAATGCGCTCATCAGTAAGGCAGGAGTGTATCTCGGAAGGTGTTTTGGTCATGCTGCGGTACCCATCTATAGCAGTGAAGACGTTGTCATGATATGGGCAAAATAAGGCGTTTGTCAACCAGTTGGCGTTTTGTAAAGCTGTGTGCCATTTGTCAACTATATGGGGTAGTGCTCCTATTACCCTTTGGGGCTGTCCATCTCCGGCATAACGGCAGGGCATAAGGGGTCCAGGGCATAAGGAGGGGCATAAGGGGTCAGGCATAAGGGGTGGCATAAGGGGTCAGTACCCTTATCCCCCTTCCTAATTGCTTGAACCTCGCACCAATCCCCCTGTGTTTGCCGTATTCAGGCCATCTTCTGCAACGAGTGGTAGTCCTGTATTGTTTCCAATTCCGCCTGTTCGTTCTTCTCCGCCCTGTACAGATCCCAGCGTGTCTGCAGGTTGAGCCAGTACTCGGGAGTGACGTCAAAGAACCGCGCCAACCGCAGGGCGGTGCTGGGGGTGATTCCCCGTTTGCGGTTTATCAGTTCGTTGATGCGCTGGTAGGGGACGTGGATGGCGTCCGCCAGGTCGCGCTGGGTGATGTTCATTGGGATCAGGAACTCCTCGAGTAGCATCTCACCTGGGTGAGTCGGTTCCCGTTCTGTTGGAATGCGTACCATGGGGTTCCTTTAGTGGTGAACGGTGATCTCTACACCATAAGGGCAGGATTCACTTAATCCCCTCGATCAACGCGATATCCTTTCTCAGCAAATCATTGACCATATCGTCGATCTCAATGCCTTTCGCTTTTGCCCTGGCGGAGAGGTACTCGAGGACGTCTGCATCGAGATAGACCGGCAGGTTTAACTTGGTATCTTTGCGATAAAACTTGCCGCGCTCGCCTTTTGAAAAATCGTATTTTCTTTTCATCGCTCAGCATTCCTCGTACTGGCGCTGCTCTTTCCTGGCTGCTTCACGCAGTTCCTCCATGGTGCTCTTTCCCGGGCCGCTATCCATGCCCTCGGTTACCCGTGCCTGCATATTGGCGATATTCAGCGCCTGCTCCTGATCCCGGCGGATGAGGTCGCGTACATAGTCGCTGGTGTTGCTGTCGCGACCTGAGCGGGCCTGTTCTCCGCCCACTGTTTCATCGCTTCGGGCAGGGAGATGTTCATGGTCGCCAATGTGGGTACCTTTGATAAGAAGCATGGCAAGGATTGGCAAGGAATGTCAATGTGGGGCTGTCCTGCTGGGGTAAGTCGGGTTACCCGGTGGGCACGCTGCGCTTTGCCCACCCTACGGGTGCCGGTGGGGCGGTTATTTGAGGAATTGCCCAACGCCCCGTATCGTCCGCTTGCCGGTTAATCAATCGTCCAATTGCGGTTTTGTTCACCCTGGATATCAATCACGGCCGGGACGCCGCCATGGAATGGGGTGCTAGACGGCGTCGGGAACATGCCGTATGCGTCCGCTCCCACGGGGCCTGTTATTTCAGGAATGCCCGCAACGCCTTCCCCGTCTCCGACCGCTTCCACGCCTTGACCACCGCCCCCGGCGCCCCCTCAACCACCACTTCACCCCCCGCATCCCCACCCTCTGGCCCCATGTCGATACACCAGTCGGCTTCGGCGATGACGTCGAGGTTGTGTTCGATGACCACCACGGAGTGGCCGGCGTCGACCAGGCGGTGCAGTACGCGGATGAGCTTTTCCACATCGGCCATGTGCAGGCCGACGGTGGGCTCGTCGAGCACGTAGAGGGTGGGGATGAAGGTGCGGGCGCCGGGGCGGGCCTTGGCCAGTTCACTCACCAGCTTGATGCGCTGGGCCTCGCCGCCGGAGAGGGTGGGGCTTTGCTGGCCCAGCGTCAGGTAGCCGAGGCCGACGTCCTGCAGCAGTTGCAGGGCGTGGTGCACCTTGGGGTGGTGCTGGAAGAACTCGACCGCCTCGTCGACGCTCATGGCGAGCACGTCGCCGATGCTCTGGCCGCGGTATTTCACCATCAGGGTTTCCGGGTTGAAGCGCGCGCCGTGGCACGATTCGCACTCGACCTTGACGTCGGGCAGGAAGCTCATCTCGACGCGGGTCATGCCCTGGCCGGCGCAGGTTTCGCAGCGGCCGCCCTTGGTGTTGAAGGAGAAACGGCTGGCGCTCCAGCCGTGGATGCGCGCGTCCTCGGTCTGGGCGTAGAGCTTGCGGATCTCGTCCCAGAAGCCGATGTAGGTGGCGGGGCAGGAGCGCGGGGTCTTGCCGATGGGGGTCTGGTCGACCTCCAGCACCCGCTCGATCCCCTGCCAGCCCTCCAGTTTGTCGCAGCCGTGGTAGTGGTCGTTGGCGATGCGGCCCCGGCGGTTGCCGCGGGCGAGGAGCTGTTTGAGGCTTTTGACCATCACCTCGCGGATCAGGGTGGACTTGCCGGAGCCGGAGACGCCGCTGACGCAGACCAGGCGTTGCAGGGGGAGGGCGACGTTGAGCTCCTTCAGGTTGTTCAGCTTGGCTCTGCTGATCTGCAGGAAACCCGTTTGCAGATCCGCGTCTTCGGAGGCTTTTTTTCGCGGCTGGGAAGCCGCTCCTACAGGGATCGAGACGGGGCGGGGTTCGAAGAGGGGGTGCTGCAGCGGCTTGGCGAGGAAGCGGCCGGTGAGTGAATTCTTGTTCTTCATCAGCGAGGCGACAGAGCCGGTGTGCACCACCTCGCCGCCGCGCACCCCGGCGCCGGGGCCGATGTCGATGACGTGCTCGGCGCTGCGGATGGTCTCTTCGTCGTGCTCGACCACCACGATGGTGTTGCCCTTGCCCTCGAGCTTTTTCAGGGTGCGCAGCAGCAGGGCGTTGTCGCGCGGGTGCAGGCCGATGGTCGGTTCGTCGAGGATGTAGCAGACGCCGCGCAGGTTGGAGCCGATCTGCGCGGCGAGGCGGATGCGCTGGGCCTCGCCGCCGGAGAGGGTGGGGGCGGCGCGGTCCAGGGTGAGGTAGCCGAGGCCGACCTCCTTGAGGAAGGCGAGGCGGCTGGTGATCTCGCTGATCACGTCGCGGCCGATGGCCTGCTCGCGGGCGCTGAGCTCCAGCTCCTCGAACACCTGCTGCGCCTCCTCCACCGGGCAGGCGGCGTAGTCGGCGATGTTCCAGTCGTGGAAGTAGATGGAGAGCGCCTCTTCGTTGAGGCGCGCGCCCTGGCAGGTGGGGCAGGTCTCCGGTTCGACCTCCGCATCCAGCCATTCGCCCTCTTCGCCGCTCTGCTCGGCGTCGAAGCCGGGCAGCACGCTGCCGGTGCCGAAACAGGTGGGGCACCAGCCGTGTTTGGAGTTGTAGGAGAAGAGGCGCGGGTCCGGCTCCTCGAAGCCGCGGCCGCAGCTCGGGCAGGTGCGGTGCACCGAATAGTGCTGCTCCTCGCCCCAGGTGCCATCTCTTTTCACCAGCGCGGCGCGCACCGTGCCCTTGCCGTGATCCAGCGCCGCGTCGAGCAGCTCGCGCAGTTCCGCCTCGTTCTCCGGCTTGACCAGGATCTCGCCCACCGGCAGGTCGATGTTGTGCTCGCGGTAGCGGTCCAGCACCGGCCAGTCGTCGGTGGGCAGCGGCTCGCCGTCGACGCGCAGCAGCGCATAGCCCTTGCGGCTGGCCCAGGCGGCGAGGTCCTTGTAGATCCCCTTGCGGTTGACGATGAGCGGGGCGAGCAGGGCGATCTTCCTGCCCTTATAGTCGTGCATCAGGTGGTCGAGGATCGCATCGCGCGATTGCGGCTGGATCGGGGTGTCGTCGTCCGGGCAGTACTGCACGCCAAGCTTGACGAACAGCAAGCGCAGGAAGTGGTGGATCTCGGTGAGGGTGCCGACGGTGCTCTTGTGGCCGCCGCGGCTGGTGCGCTGCTCGATGGCCACGGTGGGCGGGATGCCGAACACCGCGTCCACGTCGGGGCGCGCGGCCGGCTGCACGAACTGGCGGGCGTAGGCGTTGAGCGATTCGAGGTAGCGCCGCTGGCCCTCGTTGAACAGGATGTCGAAGGCGATGGTCGATTTGCCCGAGCCGGAGACGCCGGTGATCACGGTGAACTTCTCCTGCGGGATTTCGAGGGTGACATTCTTCAGGTTGTGCTCGCGGGCGTGGATGATCTCGATGGCCTTGACGGATTTCCCCTCTCCCCGTCCCTCTCCCGCAAGGGGAGAGGGGGCCCTTCGTTTGGCCTGTTTGCCAGCGATTAAGGTGTGTCGCTCTGCCTGATAATCGCGCAGGGCCTTGCCGGTGTGGCTGGTTTTGTGAGCGCTTACTTCCTCCGGCGTGCCCTCGCAGATGAGCTCGCCGCCGCCGTCGCCGCCCTCGGGGCCGAGGTCGATGAGCCAGTCGGAGGCGGCAATCACATCCAGATTGTGCTCGATCACCAGCAGCGAGTGGCCCTCGAACAGCAGGCGGCGCAGCGCCTTGAGCAGCACCGCGATGTCGGCGAAGTGCAGGCCGGTGGTCGGCTCGTCGAGCAGGAACAGCAGCTTCTCGCCGGCCTGTTTCTTCTTGCCGGTTTTGGCCAGGTAGCCGGCCAGCTTCAGGCGCTGCGCCTCGCCGCCGGAGAGGGTCGGCACCGGCTGGCCGAGGCGCAGGTAGGAGAGGCCGACCGCCTGCAGCGGCTCCAGCACCTTGTGGATCTCGCGCTCGCCCTCGAAGAAATGCAAGGCCTCACTAACGGTAAGCTCCAATATATCCGCGACCGACAGCCCTTCTTTCCTTGTACCTTTCCCCTTGTACCTTGTTCCTTCGATGCGGACATCGAGTATCTCGTTGCGGTAGCGCTTGCCGTTGCAGTCGGGGCAGCGCAGGTAGACGTCGGAGAGGAACTGCATCTCCACGTGTTCGAAGCCGGAGCCGTTGCAGGTGGGACAGCGGCCGTTGCCGGAGTTGAAGCTGAAGGTGCCGGCGGTGTAGCCGCGCTCTTTGGCCACCGATGTGGCGGCGAGGCGCTTGCGGATCGCATCCCAGGCGCCGACGTAGCTCACCGGGTTGGAGCGGGAGCTTTTGCCGATGGGCGCCTGGTCGAGCATCACCACGCCGTCGATGAGCTCGTGGCCGTGGATGGCGGCGTGAGCGCCGGGGATCTCTTCCGGGTTGCCTTTGATTTTCGACAGGGCGTTGAACAGGATGTCGTTCACCAGGGTCGACTTGCCCGAGCCGGAGACGCCGGTGAGGGTGACCAGGCGGTGCAGCGGGATGTTGACGTCGAGGTTTTTGAGGTTGTGTTCGGTGGCGCCGATGATTTGGATGTGATCCCCCTCTCCCCGGCCCTCTCCCTCCAGGGGAGAGGGGGCGCTTCGTTTGGCTTTGGCGGTAGCGTCGAGGGGCGGGGCGACGGTCAGTTCGCCGCTGAGGTATTTGGCGGTGAGGGAATTCGCCGGATCATTGTAGGAGCGGCGTCCCTGCCGCGACCTTTTATCGCGGCTGGAAGCCGCTCCTACAAGCTCAGTGGGTGTCCCGTAAAAAACAATTTCGCCGCCGCGCTCGCCGGGGCCGGGGCCGATGTCGAGGATGCGGTCTGCCGCGAGCATGATCTGCGGGTCGTGTTCGACCACCAGCAGGGTGTTTCCGGCATCTCGCAGGCGGCGCAGGATGCCGTTGATGCGGTCGATGTCGCGCGGGTGCAGGCCGATGCTCGGTTCGTCGAGCACGAACAAGGTGTTGACCAGCGAGGTGCCGAGCGCGGTGGTGAGGTTGATGCGCTGCACCTCGCCGCCGGAGAGGGTGCGCGACTGGCGGTCGAGGGTGAGGTAGCCGAGGCCGACGTCGATGAGGTAGTGCAGGCGCGAGCGGATCTCCTGCAGCAGCAGGTCGAACTCGCTGTGTTTGCTCCCGCCATCCTGTAGGAGCCCAGTCCCCTGGGCGAATGTTCGCCGAGAGGACTCGGCTCCTGCAGATTTTCCTCCCCGTATATCCGCGCCGGGATTGCCAAACAGCTTGTCGAAGAAGGACCTCGCCCGCTCCAGCGGCAGTTGTATCACGTCAAAGATGTTGAGGCCGGGCAGAGCGCGGAACGCCGCATCATCCATGGTCACCGCGTCGTGGCGGTGGCGCAGCGCCGGGTCGAGCACCGCGTCGGCCTCTTCTTTAGAACCCACACGAAAATCGAGCGCCTCGTCCTTGAGCCGCGCGCCGTGGCAGGTGGGGCAGACGTCATAGCTGCGGTACTTGGAGAGCATGACGCGGATGTGCATCTTGTAGGCCTTGCTCTCGAGAAAATCGAAATACTCCTGCACCCCGTACCAGGTCTTGCCATCCCACTTGCCTTCGCCATCGATGACCCAGCGTTTGGTTTTTTCGTCGAGATCCTTCCACGGCGTATCGAGATCGATCTTGCGCTTGCGGCCGAAGCGCACCAGATCCTCCTGGCACTCCATGGAGTAGCCGCTGCGGAATGGCTTGATCGCGCCGTCGCGCAGGGAGAGCGAGTCGTCTGGGATGACCAGGTTCCAGTCGATGCCGATGGTGCGGCCGAAGCCGCGGCAGGTGTCGCAGGCGCCGAGGGCCGAGTTGAAGGAGAAGAGGTTGGGCTGCGGGTCCTTGTAATGAATATCACAGTGGGCGCAGTGGAGACCGCTTGAAAACTTCCAGTGCTGCGACGGTTCGTCATGGTTATATACCGCGCACTTGCCGTGCCCCTTGCCGAGTGCGATCTCCAGCGCCTCGACCAGGCGGCCGCGGTTCTCCTCGGTCAGGCGCATGCGGTCCTGCACCACCTCGATAATATTTTCGTGCTCGGAATGAATGCGGGTGTAGCCCTGCTGCTCCAGCGCCAGCTTGATCTCGTCGCCGGTGAAGTTGTGCGGCACCTCGATGGCGAAGGTGACCACCAGGCGCGGCGCCGCACTGCCGGCCTCGTGCATCAGCTGCTGGTAGATCCCGTCGGGGGTATCGCGCTCTACCGGCCGGCCGCAGCCGTGGCAGTAGAGCTTCGCCGCGCGGGCGAACAGCAGCTTGAGGTGGTCGTTGAGTTCGGTCATGGTGCCCACGGTGGAGCGGGAGGTGCGCACCGGGTTGGTCTGGTCGATGGCGATGGCCGGCGGGATGCCGTCGATGCGCTCCACCTGCGGCCGGTCCATGCGGTCCAGGAACTGGCGGGCGTAGGGCGAGAAGGTCTCGACGTAGCGGCGCTGGCCCTCGGCGTAGACCGTGTCGAAGGCGAGCGAGGACTTGCCCGAGCCGGAGACCCCGGTGATCACGATGAGTTCGCCGAGCGGCAATTCCAGGTCGAGGTTTTTCAGGTTGTTCTGGCGGGCGCCGTGGATCTTGATGCTGTCGTCGGCCATGGGGACGTTTGTTCGCTGTGCAGGGGAATCCGATCATTGTCGATGGCCGGGTGGTGAGTATCAAGCGAATTAGCTTATGACACGCGGGGTGTGTGGTTTTAGCTGGATGCCCTGTCGAGCGGGGTGCCGGTTTAGCGGTTGGACGATTTCACGAACGTCTCCTGCGGCTCGACGATAAAGTCTAGTGTGTCGCTCATCCCGGACTGATCGCTGACCGCCAGTTGATAGCTGCCGGGGGAGGGCATCGGAATCCTGATGATGTGCCCCTGGTCGGTGAGGAGTTCGCCGTTCAAAAACCAGTACCACTGGGGTTGGCCGCCGACCGCCTGGAAGGTGAGGACCGGCTGGTCGGCGGTCGTGTTGTGGCGCTTGAGGCGGCTATGGTTGTCGAGACCGATGATCTGGACAGGGGTTTCACTCAGCAGGCCCGCGCTGCGGTTGCAGCGGGGATCGAGAGGCGGAATGCGCCGGTGGGTGCGCCACTTTGCCGGTAGCCAGCCTTGCAGCGGGGCGGGCCAGACAGGGACTGTTCGCGCCTCGTCTTCCACCATGCAGCCAAGGGCCGTGCGCAGGCCGCTGTCGGTCGCCAGGCGCAGGGTCAGGGAGGGCGTGGGGATCAGCGGGGAGCGTTCGAGGGTGCCCATGAAGGTGGTTGGCATGACTCCGCCCAGTATCCACGCCTCACGGGTTTGATCGCAGAGCGCCGGGGTTTGCTGCCCGGTCGGCCAGCAGATGGTCTGTTTCGACACGCTCGCCGGCCTGTCGTGCGCGGTGTGGTCGGTCCGCGGCAGGATGGCGGCGGCTGCACGCAGGATGGGGACGGCGGTGAAGCTGCCGTAGTGGCCGGTCATCGCCGCGTTGTCGGGACGCCCCACCCAGACGCCGACGGTGTGGTGTTCGCTGACTCCGATGGCCCAAGCGTCGCGATTGCCGTAGCTGGTGCCCGTCTTGATCGCCAGGCCCTGTTGCCAGGTGGTCTCTTCGCGGCGGTGCGAGAGGATGTCGCGGATTATCCAGGCCGCGCCGGGGCTGAGGAGTTTGCGTCGCCCGGGTGTCTGCCCGGGGGTCAGCAGGGGCGTCAGGGCGTAGCCGTCGTTGCCTAGGGCGCTGTAGAGCGAGACCAGGTGTTCCAGGTCGGTGGCGATGCCGCCGAGCGCGATGGCGAGATTGGGCGTGGCCCCGGACGGCAGGCGCAGGCCGGCGCCGGCGGTCTGCATGCGGGCGAAAAAGTGGCCGGGGCCAAGCTGCTCCAGCATCTGCACGGCGGGGATGTTCAGGGATTGTTGCAGTGCGGTGTCGAGCCCGACCGGGCCGGAAAAACCGCGCGCGAAGTTTTGCGGCCGGTAGTCGCCGAAGCTCAGCGGCGCATCCATCAGCAGGCTGGCGCTGTGTACCAGTCCCTCGTCCATCGCCAAACCGTAGATGAACGGCTTGAGGGTGGAGCCGGGGGAGCGTTCGGCTGTGACCATGTCGATGTAGCCGAAGCGTTCCCTGTCGGCCATGTCGGCGGAGCCGAGATAGGCGACCACCTTGCCGCTGCCGTGCTCCATCACCTCGATGGCCAGCGAGCTGTGTTGCGGCAGGCGGTGGGTCAGGGTGAGGGCGAGGGCCTCCAGGCGACGTTGCAGGTCCCTGTCGATGAAGGTGGGGACAAGGTGCGTGTCGGGATCGCGGTTGACCAGGCGCCGCGACAGCAGCGGCGCCAGGGGGATAAGGCGCGGTGCGGTGGCATCGACCGTTTCGAGCTTGGCGTCCTGCGCTTCGGCGGGGGTGATCACCCGGTATTGCACCATGCGGTCCAGGACCTTGTCGCGCTGCTGCTGCGCCAGCTCGGGATAGCGGTCCGGGCGATAGCGGCTAGGTGCCTGCGGCAGTACCGCCAGCAATGCCGCCTGGGCCCGGGTCAGGTGGGCCGCCGGGTAGCCGAAGTAACTGCGGCTTGCCGCTTCCACCCCCTTGAGGGTGCCGCCGAACGGTGCGTGGTTGACGTAGTAGGCGAGGATTTCATCCTTGCTGTAGTGCCACTCCAGTTGCAGGGCGCAAAGGATCTGCCGGAACTTGGCGAGGAGGCCGCCGTGTCCGGGATAGCGGATGCGGGCCACCTGCATGGTAAGGGTGGAGCCGCCGGAGACGATATGGCCGTTGCTCAGCCACTGCCAGGCGGCGCGCATGAGGGAGAGCGGGTTGACGCCGAAGTGATGGCGATACCAGCGATCCTCGTAGGCAATGAGGGCCTCCAGGTAGAGCGGCGAGACATCATCGAGATCGATCGGGTAGCGCCATTCACCGCGTTGGTCGGCAAAGGCGCGCAGCGGTTCGCCATGGCTGTCGATCACCACGCGTGCGGCGGTGCGCGGCGCCAGGTCGACCGGCGCGACGAGGTCAACAGTGATAAACAGGGTGAAGGAGAGGGCGAGGGCGAAAACAGCGGGCCTGGCGATACGCCAGGCCCGCTGTTTCAGGGGGTGGCCCTGCAGCATGGCCTACGGTGTGATATGCAGCGTCTCGACCGTGCTGCCCAGGGCATGGTGGTAGGGACGATACATATCCTCGATATAGGGGACCGGCACACGGTAAACCCCCGGGGTGACGGCCCGTGCCAGGTAGAAGATATCCTGCGAGCGGTGTTTGTCGATCGCCAGGGCGGTGACAAAGCGATCATCGCGATATTCCACATGCGCCACATCGGCCTCACTGCGCCAATTTTCGAGTTCCTTGCCGTCGATGGTGACCTTGCTCAAGTCGACGCTGGCATTTGCCAGGTTCTGGTTTTCCAGTTCCAGGCCCGCGGGAAGCAGGTCGACGACGAGGGCGTCGGGGGTGTAGTCATCGGCGGTGACGCTGAGGCGAACGACCACCAACTGGCCGCTTTTCAGCGCCTTCAATTCGATGGCCTTGCCGTCGACGTCGAAGTAATCGCGCCGGATCGAGAAGCCGTCGCTGTAGGGCTGCGGAATACCTGACTGGTTGCCGATCACCTCCAGGCTGGCGTAGATGGTGCCGTCCGAGCCCTGGATAGCTTCCAGCGAGGCGAGCTGGTCGTAATCGAGAATCGACTTGAACGGCTTGTCCTGACGGACCTTCTGTTCGAAGGCCTTGGTCTTGATCAGGGCGAGCAGTTCTTCTCCCTTGGCGCTCTTCGAGGCCAGGGCCGCCTTGAACAGGGCGTTACGCTCCTGGGTGCTTAGCCACTGGCGTTGCTTCGTCAGCTCGAAAATCGTCATCAACATCTCCGAACGGGCCTCTGCCCTTGAGGCGAGGATCGCATAGGCAAGGGAGAGGTCGCGCAGTTTGCTGTCGTAGTAGCCGATGTAGTTGCCGGTATAGTCGAGCTTTCTGGCTTTCTCGAAAGCGCTGGCGGCCCGCTGGGTATCGCCCTTCCTGTCGAGCGCATAGCCGAGTTGCGCCCAGGGCAGCGGCGAGACGTCGTAGCTTTCTTGCGCCGAATCGTAGAGGCGGCGCAGGTCGGAGAGGCTGGCGCGGTTGACCTTGGCCAGCACGTAGGCGGCATAGGCGCGGGTGGCGAAGCCGTAGTAATCGGCGTTGCTGCTCCAGCGGTTGGCCGTATGGCCCTGTCCTCGCAGGTATTCACTGAGGCGGTTGAGGGAGCGGTTCAGCATTTCCTTGTCGACCTCGGCCCCGGCCAGTTCCGCATCGGTGATGAAGTCGGTGACGTAGACACTCAACCAGCTGAGTTCCTTGCCGTTGCCGCTCCAGAGGGCGAAACCGCCCGAGCTGTTCTGGCGGGGCGTGAGCCGTTTGACGGCCTTCTCGATCTGCTCCTTGCGGAAGGCCTCGGTGTACTCGGTCTTGAACTGGCGCTGGATGACGGGCATGAGCTCCATGCGGCGGGCCGCGTCGAGGTCGACCAGTACCCAGGGATAGCCCGAACTGGTGCTCTGTTCGGTACAGCCATAGGGGTACTTGAGTAGATGCGTGAAGTGCGAATTGACATCGATGGGCGGCTGGTTGGAGAGGATCAACTGCCCCTGCACGCTGCCGCTGACCAGATCGTCGATCGCAATCTTCGGTTGCCAGGTGTTGCCGGGGTCGATTACCTGCATCTCCTTGCGAGTCACCGCCGGGTAGGGATAGCGCACCCCCAGCATCCAACTGCGTGACAGCCTGAGGCCATTGCTTCCCTGTTGGCCGTTGTCGACCTGCAGCGAAATGTCGCCCTCGCCAAGGTTCACCGCCTTGATCGGGAAGCGCAGCGTTTCCCTGGCGCTGTCGGCCAGATCCAGGGTTTTCTCCCACTCGTGCAGGCCGAGTGCCCCCGACACTTTCATCTTCACGCTTAGGTGCTGGGCCTGGCCGCTCATGTTGCTCAGATCGAGGGCCATCTCCGATTCATCGTTCACCGCCAGGAAGCGCGGTTTGGCAAGTTGGGTGACCAGCTTGTCGGCGACGATGGTTTCAGTCTCGGCACTGCCGAAGGTCTGGTCGGCATAAGCCACCGCCATCCAGCGAAGCCTGCCGTTGAACTGGGGGATCTCGATGTCGACATGGGCGATGCCGTCACGCCCGACGCTCACCGGCGCGGTTTGCAGCGCGACGATCTGCACATCGCTCTTGGGTTTGTCCCCGCCGCGGGACAGTTCGGCCTCGGACTGGTCAAAGCCGCCGCCGAAACGGTGCTGGCTGTAGTCGAAGCCGGCATTCTCGATGATCTGGCCGTAGATATCGTAGTAGTTGGCCTCGTAGCGCCTTGCCCCGTAGAGATAGGAGACCGGGTCCGGTGTTTTGTAACGGGTGATATTCAGCACCCCCACATCGACCGCCGCAAGGGTGACATAGGTGTGCTCCGGGATGGGGGCTGTGCTGCTGAGCTTGACCGTCGCCGAGACACGTTCCAGCGGCGCGAGCTTTTCCGGTACCTCAATGGCGAGGTCGAACGCCGCATCGGTGCGTTGCAGCGGCAGGTTGATAAAGCCGAAGGCGCGCTTTGGCGCCACGCTGTGGCGCATGTCGCCGGGACTCAGGATGGTGGCGGTGACGTAGATGTCGTGACGTGACCACTCCGCCGCGATCGGGATATCGATTTGCATCTTCTTCGCTTCGACATCCCGTTGCGCGACCCACAGTACCTTGTCGTTGTCCTCCACCGTGATGGTGGCGAGGCCGGCGGTGGCCGGCGACAGCAACAGGTGGGCGGTGTCGCCCGGGCGATATACCTCTTCACGGAAGCTCATGCTGACCTGGTCGGGCTTGAGCGCGGTGCCGCCGGCGTCGTTCCCCCACCAGTACCAGCCGGTGCGGAAGCGGTAGCTGCTGACCGCCCGGTTGTCGCCGTCGCGGACCTCCAGGCGGTAGTTGCCCCACTCGACGGGTACCTGGATCAGCAGCGGCTTTTTCTCGTCGAAGCTGAGCTTGCCGGAGAAGCTCTCATACTCCATGGGATCGTAATGCCAGCTCCAGCCGCTGTTGTCGCTGTAGGTCCAGTAGTAGTTGCGATCCTCGCGGATCAGCACGTATTGGTACTTGCCCGGGAGTGCGGTGCCCTGACTGTCGGTCAGCACCAGTTTGAAGGCGGCACGGCTGTTGTTGTCGGGGCGCTCGTCGAACTGGGGCTCGATGCCGACGAGTTTGTCCTGCTTGATATAGGTGGCACTGAAGCTGCGGGTGACCGGACGACCGCCGCTCTCGTAGAGACTTGCGGTGGCGGTGAGTGCCAGCGGCGAAGCGACCCGGCTCCAGTTGCCCAGGTCGACGCTCCATTCGCCCTTGCCCTGCTGATCCAGCGTGAGGCTCGGCAGGGTCAGGCGCGGCGAGGGGATGCTCTCCTTGTCGATACCGAAGCTGTAGCTTTTCCACTGCTCGAAGGGGTGGCGATCGAGTTCGGCGACCAGGAAACCGTCGACCTTGTTGCCGGAGGCCGGCGCACCGTAGAGATAGTCGCCGGAGACGGGGATGGCCAGTCTGGCGATGTCCTGGAACAGCCGGTGGCGGGTCGGGTCGCCGTCATAGAGCGAGAGCTTCATGCGTTCGGGCAGGAACTCCTCGACCGAAAACGGGTATTCGGCCAGCACCTCGTTATTGCCCGGGTTGCGGTAGGTCAGCTTCCAGGCGCCGGGTTTGACCGAGTCGGCCAGCTGGTGGCTGAAGTGGTAGCTGCCGTCGCCCTCGCGGTTGAGGGTGGTATTGGTGACCTGGGCGCCGGTGGCATCGTAGAGGATGGCTCGAACCGGCGCATCGCGAAGTTGACGACCGTCGTGATCCCGCACTATGGCGTAGGTCTCGAAAAACTCGCCCGGACGATACAGGTCGCGCGGGCCCCAGGCAAACAGCTGCATCTCCTGGTGTCGGATCGTGGCGTTGCTGATCCCCGAGAGATCGAGAGGGCGGTCGAGACGCAGCACCGAATAGTTGTCGCCCTGGCGTGCGATCAGGGTATTGGTTCCCTTGAACCAGTTGCTGAAACTGGCGATCCCGTCCTTGTTGGTGGTCTGGCTCGCCTTGAGGTCTTTGCCCTGGTAGAGCGATATCTCGACGTTCTCCAGCGGTTTGCCGCTTGATACCGCATTGCTGAAGACATGCATGTTGTTCACCGTGCGCCGGACCTGGATGCCGATGTCGCTGACGGTGAAGAAGTTTGTGTCGTAACGGTTCTGGTAGTTGCCGGGGATGCGCAGCACCGCCAGGTAGGCGCCGTTTTTCTGCAGTGCCGGAATCTCGCTCAGGTCGAGGTTGGTGGTGGTGCGCTGGTTACGCTGGTGGCGGATGGGGAAACGGGCGGAGAAGACCAGCGGGTTGGCTTTGGTGAACTCCCTCAGCTGGTAATAGCTGCGTCGCTGGTTGTCGTTGTAACTGCTCCACTGGGGGATGGCCTCGGGGGTGATATGGAAAAAGTCGACATCCACTTCGTCCACGTTCAGGGTGACCACCGGCAGTGCCCGCTTCATCTGCGGACTCATGACCTGGCCGCTGCCGCTAAAGGTAGCGCTCGGTTCGCTACGGCGACTCTTGATGGAGAACTGGCGGTTGGCCGAGTGACTGCGGCCGTTGATCGCTTTCAGCCCCGGTTTGACCTTGACGGTATAGTCGGTGAGCGGTTCGATGAACGGGTATACCGCGAGGAAGCCGTCGTCGTTAATCAGCCAGTTGGCGGCAGGCAACGGCTTGTTGTCGGCGCTGATCTCCAGGTAGCGGCTGAAATCGGCGTTGCGATCCAGCGGGACGTTGAAGCGCAGGACGATCGACGCGGCGTTATCGTAGTTTTGCTCCAGGGCGGAGGTGACCTCAATGTCCTTGCCGGAATAGAGCGCCCGTTGGTACTGGACGGTCATCGCGAGGAGGCGTTTTTCGTAGCTGCCGGCAAGGCATTTGCCGTCCGGGCAGGCGTTACGCTGTTTGAGCCATTGCTGCTGCTCCTGCTTCACCCGGTCGCGATCCCTGCCGCTCAGCTCCGCCAGGGTGCCGGTGTAAAGTTGCGTCAGGCGGGTATCCAGCTCGGACAGGTTCGCGTCGTCGCAAATCGTTTTTTCCACCCGGGTGGCGGCTTTGGCGCAGTCAAAACCGGCGGCCTCTGTTCGCTGGGGGAGCGACAGGGAGACGACCAGTGCGAGAAAAACGGTGATATGGACGGAGAGGAAGCGGCGAACGGATGAATGGCGCATAGACTAAGTCCCTTTGTTGTAGGTTCTCCGGCCAGGTCGGAGAATTCCATATAACGATGACAAGAACACCTGGACAGGAAAGGTGGTTTGTCCGATACCCGATAGTACGATAAAGGCCGCACATGAGAAAGGGGAATCCCGGAGTGTCCACCCGCCTCCAATAGCAAGGTATGATCGGCCTCTTTGGCGAAAGGCCGTTCCGCTGTTCGGCGGGGCGGAGGGTGAGAGTAGAGTGAAGATCGCGGTGTTATCCGATGTCCACGGCAACGTCCCGGCGCTCGAAGCGGTGCTGGAGGATATCGCCCGCTGGAGCCCTGACGAGGTGATCGTCAACGGCGATCTGGTCAACCGCGGCCCGTACAGCCTGGCGGTGCTCGAGCTGTTGCAGCGTGAGCGGCCGGCGGCCCGCCTGCTGCGCGGTAACCATGAGAACTGGCTGCTCTGGTCTGCCGAACAGGGGCCGCAGCCCGAGAGCCCGACCTTCGAGATCGACCGCTTCGCCCACTGGGCGGTGGTGCAACTGGGCGAGGCGCTGGCGCAGCTGGCCGGCTGGGAGGACCACCTGGATCTCGCCGACCTGGAAGGCGGCTCGCTGCATATCACCCACGGCTCGCGCCTCGGCGATCGCACCGGGATCCCGCCCGAGTGCGAGGGTGAGGAGCTGCGCGAGAGGCTCGGCGACCCGCGCGATCTGTTCGTCTCCTCCCACACCCACCGCGCCTTCCGCCGTGATGTCGATGGCAATATCGTGATCAACACCGGCTCGGTGGGCCAGCCCTTCGATGGGGACGTGCGCGCCAGCTACGCGCGGCTGCAGCTCCTCGATGGCCGCTGGCAGGCGGATATCGAGCGGGTACCCTACGACCGGGAGCGGGCCACGGGCGATTTCGAGCGCAGCGGCTTCCTCGCTGAGGGCGGCGCCCTGACCCGGCTCATCTTTCGCGAGTTCTGCGAGGCACGGATGCATGTCGGCCCCTGGCGGCGGCGCTACCTGGATGCGGTCAAGGCGGGGGAGATCGGGGTGGTGGAATCGGTGGAACGGTATCTGGAAGGGTTGTAGGAGCCCACTCCGTGGGCGAAGGGTTGGCCGAGGGCGTTCGCCGAGGGGACTCGGCTCCTACATTCTAAAGCCGGTGCAACTCTGCCAGAAACCGCTCCCGCGCCGCGTCCATCGCCTCCCGTATCGTCGCGGCCAGCGCCGCATCCACCTTTTCGGTCATCGCCAGCCACTCCAGGCACCCCTTGTGGTAGTGTTCGAAGGCCTCGAGCACCTGCTCTGCAGGCAGCTGTTTCGACTCAATTGCCACTTGGGGAATCGATGCTCCGGAGAGGGGGCTGACGACCGCCGAGCGGGGGATCATCCTGCTGCTGCCGTCGGATCGGCTGGCGGTCAGCGGACCGCTCTTGGTGTACCGCTCGTCCTGGTATTCAAAGGCTTCGCCGATGGCGAGAAGGGAGAATTTTTTCATGACGCTGTTTCACAGGGGAATGGCCGAGGCAAAAGTATGCCTTCTTGCCTCCCGCCGGACAACGTCGGGAAATAAAAAAACCGATGCCACATCGCTGCGGCATCGGTGCCAGGAGTTGTAACTCGCTTGGACTACTAGCAACCGACGATGTCGGCGTGCAGGCCATGTCCCTTGAAGATATCCAGTACATGCATAGGGACGTTTTCGTGTTCGTCGAATTCCACCAGTACGTCGTGTGGCATCTTCGAATTGAACTGTACATCACGCACATGAGGAGCCGACATCAGCTCCTGGCGCAAGCCGCTGAACTCGCTGCCGCCGATGGTCTCATCGATGTGGATGTTGATGGTATTCATGAAGCACCTCCCATTGACAGCCCAAGGTAGAATCAAGCCTGTCATCACAACTATAGACCATCAGGGAGCGATGCAAGTGCGATGGGTATTCGCCGATATCCCTGCCATTGTGAGGGATACGCTGGTCGGCGCCTGCACAGGATGGGATCTCCATCCTGCGCAAACCTTGGGTGTCAGAGGGGGACCTCTTGAGCCGGTGCCGCCGGGGAAGGACTAGTCGTCCTCCTCTTCCCAATCATCATCGTCGTCCCCCTCGGTGACAGCGATTTCATCGAACTCTTCGTCATCGCTCTCGACGGCGGCCGCCTTTTTCGGGGCCGGGGCAGGGGTGCCCTTTTCCGGGATGGTGCTGAGCTTTGCGCCGCGGGGGACAAAGCCGCTGCGGGCCTTGGTGTAGGCCGATTTCAGCTCCTTGGCGAAGGCGCCTTCACCATCGCCCAGCTCACGCAGTTTCGGCTCGACGATATCGCGCCGATACTCGATGATCTCGCTGCGTTTGAGGTTGAAGACGTAGACCGTGTTGGGATTCGCGGTACTCAATCGCTGATCCATCAGCACCGGCGAGCTCTTCTCGCCTGCATCCAGGTAGCCATACCAAAGGGTGTTATCGCTCATAATGTGGTTCCTGACTGGTGTTTTCTCGATGCTGAGGCAGCGATGGGAGTCGTTGCCGACGGCCGCGATAAGGATTGTAAAAATCGAGACTGCATGGCTGAGCAAATATATCCAAGTTTGTGTTGCTGTAAAGATCCGGAGAGGCGAAAAACGCCACTTTCGTTATAGAAAATTTTGGAGGGCAAGCACCCTTCGGTGAGATATCAATAAATTGAATTGATAGTTGGCCGGTTCAGGAGCGCGACAGGGAGAGGACAGTGCCTGTCCGAGGCGGTGGTGCTATGCTATGCGCCCCTTGACGTTGGCCCAGTCCTGATACAATAACCATATGTTTAACAAGCTATTTCGACCCAAATGGCAACACCGCAAGGTGCATGTGCGCCTGAGCGCCCTGCGCGAGCTCGAACCCTCGGACCCGATCCTTCTGCAGGTGGCCCGTAATGACAGCGAAGCGTCGGTGAGGCAGCAGGCCGTGCGCCTGATCGGGGATCCGCTCAGCCTCTTCCAACTGCTCGAAGCGGAACGTGACGCGGCGGTACGCGAGCTCTGCAGCAAGCGCCTCAGGCGCCTGCTCGCCGGGCAGGAGCAGAGCCTGCCACTGGGACAGCGGCTGGACCTTCTCGGCAGCTGTGGCGATGAGGAGATCACCGCCTATGTGCTGCAGCATGCACTCGAGGTCGAACTGCGCAGGGCGGCGCTGGGTGTGACGGCCCGGGCCTCGCTTCTGGCCGAGGTGGCGCTACACGACCCCTCATCGGAGCTGCGCCTGGCCGCCGTGGAGCGCATCGAGCGTCCGGCGACCCTCGAGCGGATCGCCCGCGAGGCGCGCGGCAAGGACAAGCAGGTCGCGCGCCGGGCGAAGGAGAAGCTGGAGGCGCAGCGCACCGCGCAGCTAAGGCCGCAACGCCAGGTGGCGATCTGCGAGGCGGTCGAGGCGCTGGCAGGGCACGGCGGGGTAGACCTCGTCTTCTTCCGCCGACTGGCCGAGGAGTGGCTGGCGCTGCTGCCGCCTGCCGAGGCTGAACTGGATGTGCGCTATGAAAGGGCGAGCGCCGCCTTTGCCGAGGCCCATGAGCGGGTCCGGGCCGAGGCGGCGATCGTCGCCAGGCAACGCGAGCTGTGCGAGCGTATCGAGCAGTTGTTGCACGGACTGGAGCAGGGTGAGGCCGATAGCAACGGCGTGGATAGCGCCATCACTATGCTGCAGCGTGCCTGGGAGACGCTGGAGGTGGAGCTGCCGGCCATCAATCCCGGATTGCGGGAGCGTTTTAACGATGCCCTGGAACAGGCGACACGGCGACGTGCCGGGCAGCTCCGGCAGCGCGAGGAGCTCGCCACCCTGCAGAAACTGCTGTCGCAACTGGAGCAGTTGCTCGAACAGGGCGAGCCCCCGGGGGCGGAAACGCTGCAGCGGCTCGAAAGCGAGTGGCGGGCTGCGGGCGGCGGGCGCAAGCAGGCCCACACCGCTGCGCTGAGCGAGCGTTTCTCCTCCCTGCTGCAGCAGGCGCGAGGGGGCCTGGCCGAACAGGCACAGACGGTCGAGGCGCTGCAGCAGGAGTACGGTGTGCTGCTGGGACAGATGGAGTCGGCGCTTGGCGAGGGGCAGATCCGCAAGGCCTCTGCCTGCCGCGACAAGCTCGGCGATCGCGAAAAGAGACTCGCCGCCCTCGGTTCCAGGCCGAGCCTGCAGCAGCAGCGGCGCAGGAAGGTGGCAAATGCCCGCCTGCGCGAGCTGCGCGACTGGCGCCGCTTCGGCACCGACCAGGCGAGGGAAGAACTGCTGGAGCGGATGAGAGAACTGCAGGCCTCTCCCCTGGAACCGCTAAAGCAGGCCGAAGCGATCAAGGCGCTGAAGGAGAACTGGCGGGAGCTCGATCGCAAGGATGGCCTTGCCGCCGACGCGCTGTGGCAGGCGTTCGAGCAGACGGCGGAAGCGGCCTATGCACCCTGTCGCGACTACTTCCTGGAGCAGGCCCGTCTTCGCGAACAGAACCTGGAGGCGCGCCGGTGCTTTATCGCCGAGCTGGAGCGGGAGCACGATGCCGTCGACTGGCAGAAGCCGGATTGGGCGGCACTGGAGCAGCGGCTGCAGCAGGCACAGAAACACTGGCCCCGGCTGGGCGGTGTGGAGCGGAACGACTGGGAAGAGCTGAACGCGCGTTTCAAACTCTGTCTTGCCGCCTTCGAGAACCACCTCTCTGCCCGGCGCGAGAGTGAAAAGCAGCGCCGCGAGGCGCTGATCAGCCAGTTGGAGGCGCTCGCCGGGGAACCCGATCTGGAACAGGCCCTGGCGGTGACGCGCGAGGCGCAGGCCACCTGGCGGCCCGACGTCTGTTGTCCACAGCGCGTGGAGCAGGCCCTGTGGCGCCGCTTCAAGGCTGCCTGTGACGCGGTTTACGAGCGGCAGAAGAGCAGGGCCGCCGAGCAGCGCCGCCAGGAGAAGGCGCTGTCGGCCCATATGGGGCAGCTCTGTGAGCAGGCCGAGGCGCTGGTGGCCGAAGCGCAGGAGCAGCCGGAATCGGCGCGCAGCAGGCTTGCCGAACTGCAGCAGCAGTGGCGCGACGCCGCAGCGGGGCCGCGGCGCAACAAGGCGCTGCAGCAGCGTTTCGATGCCGCGATGGCGGCCTTCCGGCAGGCAGAGGAGGCTTCCCGGCGTCGCCGTGCGGCAGCCGGGCAGGAGCTGTTGCGGGAGAAGGCGGCGCTATGCGAAGCGCTGGAGCGACAGCTCTTTGCCCCTGCGCAATCGGCGACGGTGGAGCAACTGGCCGCTGCCTGGCAGAAACTGGATGTATTGCCCGACGCCCGCCTCGAACAGGCGCTCACGGCCCGTTTCGACGCGGCGCTCGCCCAGTTGCAGGGCGAGGGCGGAAGTGAAGCCGCCGGGCTGCAGGAGAGCGCCGCGGATAACCTGGAGCGGCGCCTGGCGCTCTGCCTGCAACTGGAGCTCCTCGCCGGCGTGGAGTCGCCGCCGCAGTTCGCCGAGCAGCGTCTGGCGCTGCAGGTGCAGCTGCTGGCCGGGGCGATGACCGGGCAGCTGAGCGAGGCGGAGCGTCAGGAGCGGATAAGGCAACTGCTCGAGGAGTATTTCACCATCGGTCCGGTGCCGCCGGATCAGGTCCCGGCACTGCAGTCCAGGATCGATGCGGTTCTGGCCGGTAAGGGTGAGTGAGGGGAGAAGGGTGAGGGGTGAGGACGTGAGGACGTGAGGACGTGAGGACGTGAGGACGTGAGGACGTGAGGACGTGAGGACGTGAGGCGTGAGGCGTGAGGCGTGAGGCGTGAGGCGTGAGGCGTGAGGCGTGAGGCGTGAGGCGTGAGGCGTGAGGCGTGAG
>Ga0068714_10002162_pt1 | contig 26123 bp, 18 predicted proteins | sample MTBNYHSulfiMetaG_FD_62988 | JGI IMG/M metagenome (GOLD analysis project Ga0068714, IMG submission 62988) | Enrichment culture microbial communities from rom New York Harbor, USA that are MTBE-degrading - MTBE-NYH (New York Harbor Sulfidogenic)... | ecosystem: Environmental > Aquatic > Marine >... | reverse complement strand
TTGAATGAGACGGCGAACAAACCCCAGACGAGGATGTGGCTTGCCACATTGAGCTTGTAGGGGGAATTCGTGATGACCGGTACCATGGCGAAAATCAGGACCAACAGCCCAAAGGGGGACGCCGGTATCAAACGGCGAGTGATCTTCTCTAACATAGAGGCCTACCTTGTCCGACGTGCGGAGAACAGTCCCTCCGGCTTGAAAACCAAGACAATCACCAAAATGAGAAAGCTGAAAAGGGTTGCCCATTTGGGTACGAAAGCCACACCGAAGGCCACGACTTCCCCTATCAGAATGGCTCCGAGCCAGGCTCCCCAGAAGTTGCCCATGCCCCCGATCACCACCACGATCAAAGAGTCGATGATTACCTCGATGCCGGCCCCGGGGGTGACCGTGCGCATCGGGGCGGCCAGCGTGCCGGCCATGCCGCCGAGCGCTGTAGCGATGCCGAAGACCAGGGTCATGGTCATGGGCACGTTGACCCCCAGAACGCTGACGATCTCACGATCGACCGCGGAGGCTCTCGCGACCCGGCCGGCCCGTGTCCTTGATAGGATCAGCCATGCCAGGATCACCGCCATCAGGCCGACGCCGATAATCAAAAGGTTGTAGGCCGGAATGAAGATGTCGCCCAATTGGACTGCGCCATCAAACCCCGCCGGGCGTGCGAGGGACTTATACTCCGCTCCCCAGATCAGTTTGACCAAATCGTCTATGATCAGGATCAGGCAGTAGGTAAGCAGAATCTGGAAACCGCCCTCGTTGGCGCGGCCATAGATGCGCCTCAGAAACAAGAACTCGACCACCATACCGATCAACCCGGCGCAGATCCCGGTCATGACGAGGGTGAGGAAAAAGTTGGATCCCCAAACCGCTGAAAACTGATAGCCGAAGTAAGCCCCGAGCATGTAGAAGGAGCCATGGGCAAAATTGAAGACATTGCCGACTCCGAAGATCAAGGTCAGGCCGCTGGCCACGAGAAAGAGGAGCGTGGCTATGGTCAGACCGCTGATCAACTGTGTGAAGAAAAAAGACGTGTCCATGGAGTTTTCCTTGCCGGAAAGGAGGACGGGACGATTGGACACCGCCCAGGTTCCACAGTTGCGTTGCCTGAAATTCCCTCCATGCACAGGAAGGCTGGGCATACGGAGGGACGGTATTCCAGTCGCGGGTCGCTATTCGGCCTGGTGGAAATCTTTGCCTGCATGTCGGCCGGGCGGCCATCTAAACATGGACGACCAAAAAATGCGGCACCTTTGCGAGGCTGCCCGAGGCGAAAAGAGGCGACTATCCCTCTGAGGTTTTATGGCCGAAAAGAAGATTGGGGCGGCGCGTGGCCGCCCCTTTTAAAAACAGATTACTTACGCTTTTCCTTGATATAATCGGCTGGCGGCATGACATCTTCTGGAGAATAGATTTTCCAGTCGCCGAGCATCATTTTGGCTGGCGGGAAATCATTGTTAGGCATCGTTATGCCTATGGCCTGCATCTTTTTCAGCTGGTGGGTTTCAGGGCGCATATAGGAGGTAAAACCTTCAGGATCCCATGGTGCCTTGAGCTTCAAGTTTTCCAAAGCCTTGACCAGCGCCTCGGTGTCATCCGGATTGCCGACCGTTTCGACGGCCTTCGCGATCGCGTAAACACCTACATAGGCGCCGGAAGCCGCATAGGTTGGATAGCGGCCGGTACGGTTGTGGAATTCCTGGACGAACTTTCGGTTGAGCTCCGTATCCGGCCAGTTGTTATAGTGGCGCGCGCCCAGCACGAGGCCCGCCGGCAGATCCGCCCCCATCGCGCTCATCAGTTCATAGTTGCCACCGGCATCCGGATGGAAGTAGAGCGATTTCTTGAGCAGGCCATACGGCATGGCCTGCTTGAGAAAAGCGACGGTGTCCCCGCCCCAGAAACCTGCTACGAGGATATCCGGATTGTCACGGCTCAGGGAAGTGATGTAGGCCGTATAATCGGGTTCAAACAGTTTCGGCCAGTATTCTCCCACGACCTCGTATTGGATGCCGAGGCGATCCAGATTGTATTTTAGTTCGTTCCACTGGTCGTGGCCATAGGCATAATCCGGGCCGATGTAGGCGATGGTCTTCCAATCCTTGGTTTCCCTGAGCTCTTTCAGATAGAGCGCACCTGCAGCCATGGACATGAAGGTGTTGTTGGAAACCCGGAAGTAATACGGCTGCAATTTGTCGACGGTGAGCTGCGTGGATGCATGGTCGGTGCCGATGAAAATGGTTTTGTACTGCTGTGATATTTCGGTGATGGCCAGGCCGACACCGGAGCTGACTACCCCGAAGAGGAAATGGACCTTGTCTTCGGTGATGTAGCGGGTGGCCACCCTCACGGCGTAAGCTGGCCTGGCCTTGCTGTCCGTAAAGGTGATGTCCAGCGTGTAGCCGTTGACCCCGCCTTTGCCATTGATTTCGTCGATTGCCATTTCGGCGGCGGCGACAGAGTCGATCCCGTACAGGCCGGCCCGTCCGGTCATTGGATACATGGCCCCGATCCGGATGACCTTGTCTTGTGCCTGGACGGCGAGGGGAACTGCAACAACCGCAAGAAACAAGGCCACAAAAAAGACGCAGGTAATCTTTTTCATCCCACCCTCCTCTCATTAACTCTATGTGTTATGATTGTTTTCCCTCAATTCGACCCTGTCCGCCAACCGGCAGGCCAAAGAGGTGCTGGCGAGTGAAATGGTAAAAAGCGGCTATTACAACGCATGTACCATAGGGGAAACAGACTTGGCTGTCAAGCTAAAGACGGGAGTGAGGCAGCAGGCCTTGAAGCAGGGATCTCCGGATTTGCGCAATCGATTGCCCCAAGAGGCGCTGGCACGCAGATTTGAGGCTTCAGCACGGAAGTTTTCGGCTGGATCCGTTCCTCGACCTTCAAGCCGGTTGTGCAGAGCGCAAGGGTCGATTGATTGCGATAGGTAAGGCCGCCTTGCAAGATGGGACCGCGAAGCTTGGGAGTGGACGCGAAAACCCATCCTGGCCAAAATTCTGCGGAGGAAGCGGACCTTGCCACGTGAGGGCAAGAGTCACTTCAAACGATGTCTTTCTTCGCAATGATGGGGCTGGAGGTCTTTGAAGGGCGCCTTAGGGGTTGCATTTTGAGGTCAAAAAAGTGCTTCTAAGCTCGTGGAAGCGGCCCTTTTCCCTATGTTTTGTTTGTTGTTCAGTCATTTATCTTGGTCCGACCCCGACAACGAAAGTTGCTTGCAACCGATGCAAAAGAGCATGAAACTCAGAGTGTTTGCCTTCGCCGATACGTTCCCGTTCGAGCTGCTCGAATGCTTCAAAAAGCTCTTTGTCTTTATCCGGGTTCAATTTCGCTTCCGCCATGGGGAAAAGAACCGTGTTTTCCTTGGCGATATGCTCATTGAGGAGAGCCACGTATTCTTTAATGATTGTCTGAGCGTGTTCCTTGCGCAAAACGAGCCCGGACTCATGGCTGGCCAGGGCATCTTTGAGCATGGCAACCAGTCTGCGGCCCTGTTCATGTTCCAGCAGCATAACCCCGATAGGACCTCCTTCACGCAGCACACCGACATTCTCCAAGGCTGGAAAAAGGAATTCTTCCTCCTTGGCATGATGGCATTTGTCGACGAAGACCGACAGGAACTCGAGGATGTTGGAGAGATCCTTCCCGTCCACTTCTTGACCGCGTCCGAACCTGTCCGCAACGGCCTGTAGGATTCGAAGCATGATTTCAATGCCGTGGTGTTCGTTCTTAAGTTCCTCAATTGCCTTCATTTTGGCACCTCCTTGAATCTAAGCGCGATGCACAGCGAGACTGCGTCACGTTTTTGGATGTTTTCAGGTTGTGGAGTTCAAGGAAAAACGCGCTTGTGCTCTTCAAAAATTCTTGGGAAGAATACCGCCTCGGTGATCGGGTCTATTTTTCGTGAACGGATTTTTGCTCGATTTTTTCGCGAGCGGAATATATTTTCCATGAAAAAATCATGCAAAATCCAGGATTTTTTTCTCCGATGCGCAGTTGTAAGAGGAAACGGTTTGCCCGCCTGATCTACAGAGGGTTCTATTCCCAACTGCAGCTATAAAGGGAGACAATGGCCTCCGGAGTCTGCGCCCGAAAGGGCTTTTTGGCAAGCCGGGCGTCAATCTGGAGCCTTGTTTGTGGTCAGCGCCATGCAGTTTGTACAAAGGCGTCTGATTGCCTGCGGCAAAAAGTTCAGGAAGCGTTTAACATGCGCTTTTTCCTGCAGCGACTTCCAGGAGTCTGTCGTGCCTTTCGAATGCCCGGTAAAAACGACTGAGGATCAGCGTGACGAATAGGGTCAGGCAATCTTCCCACTCGGCGAAGACGGCCGCTTTGCCTTGGGTCGTTTCCGAATCGACGATCCCGGCCGACTCCGGCTTTTAGAACATGGCCTTCCACATTGAGCTTATATCGGGAATTTGGTATGAGAGGCAAGGTGAGAACTGGTGCCGGGGACGTCTTGAGGTTTCGTTAGAGGTGGCATTTTGTGGGCCAAAATGTGCTTCTAAGGCGCTGAAAGCGGCTTTTGTGCCCATGTTCTGTTTGTTTTTCAATCGGTTATCTTGGTCCGACCCCAAAGGGGAGAGGGGGGCAGTGAGGCTGGCAGCTAAATTAACGGTATTTTTCCTGCTGATTTCTCTGTGTCCTGTTCTAGCCGTAGGGTATTTTTCCTATGTCAACGGGCAGAGCACCATCGAGGCGCAGACGATCGATCAACTGCGGTCCATCAATCACTTGAAAAGAGAGGAGTTGAACCACTGGTTGAAGGAGAAGCCCCGCCTCCTGGAGATCTTTGCTCAAGGGTATTTTTTTACGGAGATTTTTCCATCGATTTTGGCCTCGCATGATGACGCAGACCTCTCTCAGCTGAAAGAGGAAAGAGATATCGTTCAGAGGCGCCTCAAACCCTTTGCCCTGGAAGGGAGTTTTTTCGAGATTTTCATTTTAGATCAGCGCAACGGGGAAGTGCTCCTATCGACGGATGAGAGGCAGGCGGGTAAACATAAGAACCATCAGCCCTATTTTCGACAAGGCAGGAATGGAACCTTTATCCAGAAGCCTTATTACTCGGATTCCCTTCAACGACCCGTCATCACGGCGGCCACACCCATCAGGGACCGTTACGGGGACGCAGTGGCCGTGTTGGCAGGGCGCCTCGATCTCGAAAGCCTTTCGAGGATCATTGGGATGCGGACGAGCCGGAGCGCATCCGAGGACACCTATCTTGTCAATGGATCCGAGTTTTTCATTACCGAACCCCGTTTTGGCGACGGATATGCCCTGAAAAAGACGGTCAACACGGCAGGGGTCAGGGCGGCCCTCGAGAAACGGGCCGGGCAGGGATTTTACGATGACTACCGGGGCGTTCCCGTTATCGGGGTCTACCAGTGGCTGTCGGATTGGAATCTCGGCATCATTACCGAGATCGACCAGGAAGAGGCCTTCAGGCCCATTTACGGCCTTCGGAGCACCATCTTTCTGGTCGGATTGGGAACGGCTCTTTTGGCGGGGTTGGCTGGCCTCGCTATGGGTCGGACCATAGTTCACCCCATCAGGAGGCTGATGGAGAGCACGGAAATGCTGGGACGAGGAAATCTGCAGACTCCCGTCCCCTCCATGGGCAAAGCCGAGATTGGAGAATTGTCCAAATCGTTCGAGCAAATGCGGATCAGGCTTAACGAAAGCCTGGTTTCACGCGACGCCCTGATGCTGGAGGTCGCCGAGCATGAGAAGACTATGGCGGCCTTGACCGCGGAGAAGGAATTCAGCGAGAGAATCATCAACAGCATGCCCGGAATCTTCTACCTGTTTGACGCAAGCCTCCGTTTTCACGAGTGGAATGATAATCTTGAAACGGTTACCGGCTATTCGCATGAGGAAATTTCCTCCATTTCGCCGATAGAGCTTTTCCCTCAGGGTGAGCGCAAGCGTATTTCCAGGGGCATCGAGCAGGTGTTCGAAAAAGGGAGTCTCGAAGCGGAAACAACTATCCTCACAAAGACCGGCCGGGAGATACCCTATTATTTGACGGGTTACAGGGTGACCGTAGCAGGCAAGCACTTCCTGGTCGGGACCGGCATCGATATCGCGGATCGGAAGAGGGCCGAGCAGTCCGTTCTGCGTGACCGTGAACGCCTTTTGGCCTTGTTGGATGGGATCAACGATCTGATCTATGTCGCAGACCCCGTGACCTACGAACTGCTTCACCTGAATGCCGCTGCCCAGGCGACCTCGGGGGAGGACGCCATCGGTAAACCCTGCTATGAAGCGCTTCAGGGGCGCGCGGAGCCATGCCCTTTCTGCACCAATGACAAGATCCTCGGTGAACACAGGGGCCAGAGCTATGTGTGGGAATTTCGGAACGAGACCAACCGCCGCTGGTACCAGTGCGCTGACAAGGCCATCCAGTGGGTCGACGGCAGGGTGGTGAGGTTTGAAATCGCCACCGATATTACGCCTATCAAGGCCGTGCAGCAGGAACTGACGTCGCGGACGCAGGATTTGGAGCGTTCCAACAGGGAACTCGAACAGTTCGCCTATGTCGCTTCGCATGATCTGCAGGAGCCGCTGCGCATGGTGGCGAGCTATACGCAACTTCTGGCCAGGCGTTACGAGGGGCAGCTGGACGCAAAAGCGGACAGGTACATCGGCTATGCAGTCGAGGGGGCCAAGAGGATGCAGGTGCTTGTCAACGATCTCCTGACACTTTCCAGGGTGGGGACCCGGGGCAAGCCGTTTGAGGAAACCGACTGCGAGGTCTTGATCAACCATGTGCTGAGGAACATGGAGCGGATCGTCGAGGAGACCGGAGCCGTCGTAACGGTGGGTCCGATGCCCAAGATAAAGGGCGATGCCGGTCAACTCACACAGGTCTTTCAGAACCTTCTTGAGAATGCGATCAAATTCCGTGGCGAAACTCCACCGAACGTGGACATTTCTTCGTGGGAGACTGAAGAAGCATGGGTGTTCGAGGTGAGTGACAATGGGATCGGGATCGATCCAAGATATCACGAACGTATCTTCTTGGTGTTTCAGCGCCTCCACGAGCGGGAGAGGTATCCCGGTTCGGGCATAGGCCTTTCGATTGCCAAGAAGATCGTCGAGCGGCACGGAGGGGAAATCCGAGTGGAATCCGCTGAAAATGCGGGCTCGCGTTTTATCTTCACCATTTTAAAACACCAGGCTGAGGGAAGCAACGACGATGCCGGAGAAGTGCCATAACCTTCCTCGGAGTTTTGCGACTGCTGTACTGTTACCTGCTGTCCAGTGCATTGCGCACGCTGATCGCCAGATCCCGAAAAGAGAAGGGCTTTTGAAGAAAATGCACTCCTTCATCCAGAATGCCCCGATGAGCGATCACTTTCGCCGTGTAGCCCGACATGAACACAACTTGAAGGCTGGGGCGGAGGGACTCGAGGTGGTGGGCCAATTCCTGCCCGTTCATACTTGGCATGACGACATCCGTGATCAGGAGATCGATGCCGCCCTGATCGGCACAGGCCAACTGGATGGCCTCGGCGGGGGATCCGGCTTCCAGTACGTTGTAGCCCAGTTCCTGGAGCATCGTTTTGGCGAGTTTCAGGATCGACGGCTCGTCTTCCACCAACAGTACGGTTTCGCCGCGGGCTTTAGGGATGGGCGCTGCGGTGGGAGGTTTCGAGGGGGCGGCATGAGCAGTGCACAGTGGGAGGTAGATCCGGAAAGTGGATCCTTTCCCGGGTTCGCTGTAAACGTTTACGAACCCGTCGTTTTGTTGGACGATGCCAAACACGGTGGCGAGACCGAGCCCTGTTCCCTGGCCGGTGCCTTTGGTGGTGAAAAAGGGTTCGAAGAGATTTTCAAGGGTCCTCTCGTCCATGCCGCAGCCGTCATCGGTGACCGACAGCATGATATAACGACCCGGCTTAAAACCGGATTGATCGGCGCAGCGGGATTCATCGACGGTGAGGTTGTCCGTCTCGATCGTGATCCTGCCCACCCCGGTGATGGCATCTCGTGCATTGAGGCACAGATTCGCCAGAATTTGATCGATCTGGGACTGGTCCATATAAACAGGGCAGGAGCCGTCCCCGGGTTGCCAGGATAGATGGATGTCCTCGCCGATGAGGCGGCGCAGCATTTTGAGGGTGCTCTCCACGGATGCGTTCAGGTCGAGAACTTCGGGAAGGATGCTCTGCCTACGGGCAAAGGTCAGTAATTGGCGGGTAATATGGCTCGAACGTCTTGCGGCGGCCAGGATTTCGTGCAGGTCATCGTAGAGAGTCTCTTTCGGGTTTACGTTCTGCATGGCCAACTCCGCGTAACCGGTGATGACGCTCAGCATATTGTTGTAATCATGTGCTAAACCGCCGGCCAAGCGGCCTAAGGACTCCATTTTCTGCGCGTGGTTCAGTTGGCTTTGAAGCCTTGCTTGCTCCTCCTGAGATCGTCTGTTTTCGGCCTCGATTTCGATTACGTTGAGGGCGTAGGCCAAATCCTTTGAAAGTTCGTCCAGCAGGCTCAGTTCCTCCTCGTCAACGATCAGCCGATTTTCTGTGGCGACGGCCAGGTAGCCGAGGCTCTCGCCTTGGTGAGTCAACGCTGCCAGCAGTATCTGACCCTCGCCTAATATTCGGCGTACCGGGCAGCCTGTGCAGGTTGGCTTCCGGCCGTGGGGGGAAATGACCTTGCCGGGCGATTTTGCCTCTTCACACAACGGGCGCAATTTGTGCTGTTGAGCCAACCCGGCGGCAAGCTTCTCTCTTTCCGGAGGCAGTCCGGCCGATGACCAGGCTGAGGATTGCTCCCCGTTCCGCTCCAGGATGATCAGCGCGGAGGAGTAACTGCGGTTGGCAACCAGAAGCCGGCAGCCTTCTTTTATCAAATGGTCTCTGCCCCGTTCGCGCACGATCAACTGGTTGATCTCCCGGATGGCACGCAGAACCTGGTTCAGGTGCGCGATTTGCAGCTCCGAGCGCTTCTGTTCTGTGATGTCTTCGGCCGTACTCATGATGCCGACGATGCTGCCGAAAGAGTCCCGGATCGGCGAAGCGGAAAGCCTGAGATGGAAGAGGCTTCCGTCCTTGCGCTGGCGGAGCAGTTCGATGCCCCGAACCCCTCCTTCCAGGAGGATACGCTCCCGCAGGGCCTTGAATTCCTCGACCTTGTCCGGGGGAACGATAGGGAGCGGGCGGGTGACCACCTCTTCCGGAGTCCATCCGAAGATTCTTTCGGCGGAAGTGTTCCAGGCGAGCACCTTGCCGTCCAGACCCACGCTGTACAGGGCTACAGGTGAACAGGCGATCATGGCCCTCAGGAACTCTTCGGTTGCGTGCAGGGACTTTTCGGCATTCTTCCGCTCGGTGATGTCGACGACGGTCGTGATGAAATAAAGCGGCTTGCCCTCCGAGTTGCGCCGTATCCGCACGCTCACATCCGCCCATACGTTGGACCCGTTTCTGTGGAGGCACCTCTGTTCAAAGCGCGTGGCGTCCTTCTGTCCTTTCAAGAGACGGGCAAGTTTACGTTCGATTTCCGGCACATCCTCAGGCGGTGTGAGCTGCTGCCACGTCTTTTTTTTCAGTTCTTCCGGAGTATATCCCAGGTAATCGGCAAGGGCCTGGTTTGCGTTGATCTGCCCGGATAGCTGGGTGATCGATTTACCCACGTTGGCGGATTCGAAAAAATGCTTGAAACGGTCCAGGCTCTCGTGAAGTTCTCTTGTCCTTTGAGACACCTGTCGCCGCATTGACCAGGACCAGGCGACAGCCGAGAGGAGAAACAGCAGCAACGGGACAATGACAATCGCTGTGTAGCGCAGCGCCTCTTTGAGAGAAACGTGCTCGTTCTTGTAGACTCCAAGCCATTTGTCACGGATGCGGCGGTATTCGCCGCTCTGCTCCAGGCCGTTCAGCCCCTCGCTGAATTCGGCAAGGAGGGCCTTAAGACCCTTCGGCGTTGCGTAACAGTATTCGGCGGCGAGGATCGGTCTTTCCCCTAGAACCAGGCCGGACCATTTGTGCTTGTTGATGAGGTAGAGCGCGGTAATGCGTGAGACCAGCGCACAGTCGTATTTTCCCTCTAGGAGTTCCCGCAGGGCCTCCTCCTGGTCGTTGACGGGGACGACCTGCTTGCCAAGACCTTGCTCGAGAGCTACTTCGTGCATGATATCGCCCTGTTCGACAAGAATGCGCATGCCGGCGAGTTCGTGGATGGACCCCGGCGCAGCTCCCTCGCCCCTGCGCACCGCTGCGACGTGGTGGGTCAGGTTATAGGTTTGCGAGAAATCGAACTGCAGGCTGCGGGTGGGGGAGTAGAACATGCCCTGCAACAAATCGATCTTTCCTGTTTCCAGGGCTTTGAGCCTTTCCGTCCACCTGCCGAGTTTGATTTCGACACTGAGGCCCATTTCGCGTGCGATGGCGCGCGTGAGGTCCACGTTGAATCCAGCGGGCCGTCCTTCTTCGTCCAGGAACTCAAAGGGGGGGTAGTTCCGGTCGCCGCCGACCACAAGGGGCCGGTCTGAGGGCAGCTGCATGGTGGCAAACCACTTGGAATGCAGGCGCCGATAAGTGCCATCCGCCATGACCAGCGCGAGGCCCTCGTTCAACAGCGCCAGGGTTTCACGATCCCCCTCATGCACGCCAAAGCAAAAGTCCTGCTGGAATCCTTCGATGGGTTGGTCGATGACCTCCAGATCAGTCAACCCGGTCTTCTGGATGAGTCGCAAAGCCACGAGTCGTTGGGCAACGACTGCCTCGTAGCGGCCTTCTGAAAGCTCCTGGAGGGCGGTTTCGAGGGTGGCGGTGGTGAAGATATCAATGCCGCGCTCCGTGCGGCGCAGAAACTCTTCCGCATTGTCCCCCTTCATAACGGCGACCCGGCGGCCACTCAAGTCTAGGAGATCCCGGATGCCGGTTTCTTCCTTGCGGATGACGATAGCACCATGCAGAGTGATGTAGGGGATCGTGAAATCGAAGAGGGCTTCGCGTTCGGGGGTGCGTCCGACCAGAGGCAAGGCCTGGATTTCACCCCGTTCGAGCCAGCCGCGCACCTCTGCCCAAGGTCCTGTGCGAAAAGCAGCCTCCTTCCCCATGGCGGCCAGAGCCGCGCGTAGCAGTTCAACGGAAAACCCGGTTGCCTGCCCGTTGTCGTCCACGAGGCTGAAAGGAGGATAATCGATTTCAGCTCCGGAGAGGATGGGTTGTCCGGGCCCTGTTCGAGCCCCGTCTGCAGCCGCCGGTAATCCCTGAAGGCCGCCGACCAGAGCGAGCAGGAAAGCCATGAGGGAAAGCTTTTTCTGAAGATTGGGGTACGACAGCCGCTGAAATTTCAATAAAAGGACCCGTGGCGGTCTTGATACGCTCAAGACACCCAAGCAGGTCAACATGGTTCTTGTGAGGTGTTCCAGGTTTTTGTTCATTGGAGGCCCCCCTGCCTCTGTGCGGTTCAAACAGCCTGGAGCAACGATTTGCGGCGCATTTGGGCCCGAAAAACATCAACTAGATGGTGCATCATCGTAAAGATCCATTTCTGGATAATATTTTGCGGCGCACTCTTGACAAATGCTGTGCGAAAACTCCGCATCCGAGTGATCCGAAATGTATTGTTCAATTTGCTTCCAGTAGCCCTTGTCGTCACGGATCTTTTTGCATATTGAGCAAATCGGCAGGAGTCCAGTCAATGTCTTGACCTCGGCAAGCGCCCTGTTCAACTCATTGATGATCTCTTCGTTGCGCCGGTTGCTCCGCACGATTTCATCGCGATTTCTGCTGTTTTGCAGTGCGATGGCTGCAAGTTCCCCGAAACCTGTTGCCATCTTGGCGTCATTGTCATCAAAATCAGACGCCTTATTGGCCAGGCCGATGATTCCGACGGTTTTGTCCGAGATCACAAGGGGGGCGAAAAGAACGTTGCTCAATACAACGTGGCCCTCAGGCATCAAGCCGGCCCAGGGGCTTTTCATGAAATCGTTGTTGTATACGGCCAGGTGGGACCTGTAAGCTTCCTCCCTTAAGCCCCTGATAGGCATTGGCAAGTGAGGATCGACGCTGCAAGGCATACCACCCGACTCGAGAAAGAGAAGTTCATTTTCCGTTCCATCAGCGCTTAGCAGGGCGACATAGCCGGAAGTCGCACCGATCAGGTCCTTACAGTAATTAAAAATGGATCTTGCTGAATCGGAGAATTTTTGCACAGCCAAAACAGCTTTGGAACTCTGCATAAAAGCTTCGAGTTCTTTTTTTCGCCGTCGGGCTAATTGCCGTGCTTCATTGAACTGTGTATTCATTTCATTAATCTCTGTTATTTTAGTCCTTGATTTAATAGCTTTATTTGAGAAATGATTACTAGTTTTATCATCGTGCATACTTATGGCTCCTTCAGCTCATTGTGAAATGTGTCTTCCGGGAAATCTGGTTATTTGATTGTATTTATTAATGAAATTATAATGATAGAGCAAAAACGAAAATATAAATTCAATATATTTATTCTAGATGAATGATCACGTTGCTATACGAATTTTCTGGCTCAGATTGGCATTAATGACTAAACCGCAGATACATTTTCCTTTAAGCGAGATGTACACCGCATAACGTAAGGATGGAGAGTGGCGTATTTCTCTTGGCATGCATCGAGATGCGCTCGCTCTGCTTGGCGAGATGGGCGCCTGTTAGGAACGTTTTCTGCTCAAGCTGGAATGGGCAAACACGGGCTCAAGTTCAAGGACCTTTAGGGTCGCATCCCGAGAACGCTGGCTACTTTTTCCAGAAGCCCCTGAACCGTAAACGGTTTTTCCAGAAACTGAATCCCTTCTTTTAGAACCCCGTGCAAGGTGATCACTTTTTGTGTGTAGCCGGAGATGTACAGGATCTTCGCCTCCGGGTGGTGTTCCTGGATCCGCAGGTATACCTCCGGACCTTTCATTTCCGGCATGATCACATCGCTGACGACCAGGTGAAGCGGTCCAGGAAACTCTGCCGCCTGTTGAATCGCCTGTCGTACATCGCCTGGCGCCATCACTTCGTAACCCTTGGACTTCAGTGCCTGATTCACCAGCTTTCGCACCGCCGGGTCGTCTTCAACAACCATGATCGTAGCTGAACCGCGGGGAAGATTGCCCGGTCGAACCGGGATTTCCAGCTGCGATTTCCCTTCGGTGCACAAAGGCAGGTAAACTTTGACGGTTGTTCCTTGACCTACCTCGCTGTAAATCCAGATGTTGCCGCCGTGCTGTTTCACAATGCCATAGGATGTAGCCAACCCTAGTCCGGTGCCTTCATCCTGGTCCTTGGTCGTGAAAAAGGGTTCAAAAACCCGGGCCATGGTTTCCTGATCCATCCCTGTGCCCGTGTCACTGACGGCGATCATCACGTAGGCGCCCGGCAAGACACCTTGCTTTCGTTCCGCATATGCCCGATTCAGTTCCGCAAGAGCGGTTTCAATGAGAAGGCTTCCGCCGTTTCGCATGGCATCTCGCGCATTGACTACAAGGTTCATGAGCACCTGCTCCAACTGGGAGTCGTCCGCTTTGACCGGCGTCGGCTCTTTAGTCAGCGCAAGATTCAACGTGATGTCTTCGCCCAGAACCCTCCGCATCAGTTTTTCGAAACCCGTGACGACGCTGTTGGCGTCCAGCACCTTCATTTCGAGGAGCTGTTTTCTGCTGAAAGCCAGCAGTTGCCGGGTCAACGCGCTTCCCCGGACACCGGCTTCATAGATCGCTTTAATCAGGTTGTACTGGGGATGCTCCGGTCCGAGGTTATGCAGCACCATGTCTCCGTACCCGACAATCACGGAGAGAATGTTGTTGAAGTCATGCGCCACACCGCCTGCGAGTCTGCCCACGGATTCCAGTTTTTGCGACTGGCGGAGTTGCTCCTCCAGCTGCATTCGGTCTGTTATATCGCGTGCATTGGAATATATCCATTTTCCGTGTGGAACCGAACGCCACTCTATGAAACGATAAGCGCCGTCCTTTCTCCTGTATCGGTTGGTAAAATTCCGTATAGGTTTCTGGTGCTTGAGTTCCTCGAAGGTTTCCAGGGTGCGCTCCAGGTCGTCGGGGTGAACCAGATCGAGGGAGCGTATGCCGACCAGCTCCTCCAGAGAGTAGCCAAGGGTCTTTTCCCATTCCGGATTCATACGGTGAAAGCAACCATCCATGTCCCTGATGCAAAGAAGATCCAGGCTCGAGGAAAAGAAGGGGTTGATCTCCTCCGTCTTGCGCTTGATCTCTTCCTGTGCGGCTCTTTGCTCAGTGATATCTTCAAATACGGAATAGACCTGGAAAGGAGTCGATTCAGCCGGGGCCGTGACCGGGATTGCGTCGACTTTGAGCCATATCCAGTCGGCCTTCTGCGGGTTGAAGACGCTCATCACCACCCCGTTTACCTTTTTGCCGGATTGAAGAGCTGCCTGCGCGGGGCGTTCGCTGATCGGAAATATGGACCCATCCTCCCGGAGCACGCGCCATTCGGGTGATTCGGGCGCCCTCGAGAGCATCTCATGCCGGGTAACCCCCAGGATCATCTCCGCCCGGGGATTGGCTTCGGTGATGCGCCCCTCGGCGTTCTGGTATACCACCCCCTGGTTGATGGTCTCGAATAGCAATCGGTATCGCTCTTCGCTTTCCTTCAGGTTCTTTTCAGCGCGTTTTCTCTCGGATATATCCTGGAGGACGATGAGTGCCAATATGCGATTCTTGAACTGAATCTGGCTCGTGGAAACCAGAAGATGGACTCTGTGGCCCGTACCGTTGTCGGATACATCGAGGGAAATCTCGACGTTCCTTGCGCCTTGCCCGGTCTCGAAGGAAGCTAGAACCAAACGACGAATATGGCACGAGGCACAGAAGGGGGTCCCTCCGCAAATCATGGCATCATCCAGTATGTGCTGGCACCTCAGAGCGATTCCCGGATACAGTCCCTTCAACGCCTTTTCTGCCTTTCCGCCGAAGGCGGCGACGGCTTTGTTCAAGCGTCTGATCCTGAGGTTTTCGTCCACCAGCAGCATCAACACCGGGGCATTTTCATACACCGCCGCGAGTTCATTTTCGAAGGATTGCCGGTCGATGGCGTATCGGATGGATCGGCTGATGATCTCTGGACTCAGGTCCTGTTTCAGGATGTAGTCCTGCGCGCCATTTTTGATGGCCTCACGGGCCATCTGATGGTCACTCTGGCCCGTGAGCACGACAATGGGCAGGCCCGGCTGGAACTCCAACATCGTCCTGGCTGTTTCGATTCCTTGGCTGTCAGGAAGACCGAGATCCAGGAGCATCACGTCGTAGTCTTTCCAGGCAAGAAACCCAAAGGCCTTATCGAGCGTGGGAGCCCAATCCGTTTCGGAGGGGAAGTCAGCGGTCTCCATGAATTCGGCGACCAAGTCCCTGTCAGCCGGGTTGTCCTCCACGAGGAGGACCCTCACCGGCTGTTCTAGATCATAAACCATATTATCTACTCCGGGGAATATTTGACGACCGAAAACCAGAACCAGTCGATCCCTTTCACGATGCTGCCGAAACCTTGGAGATCCACGGGCTTGACCACATAGGCGCTGGCCTGAAGGTCATAGCTCTTGATCACGTCCTCCTCGGCCTTTGAGGACGTCAATACCACTACAGGGATGCGTTTCAATACGGGGTCGGCCTTCATTTCTTCGAGCACTTCCCTTCCGTCTTTGCGGGGGAGATTCAGGTCAAGGAGCACAAGATGGGGGCGGGGAACGTCAGCGTACTCACCCTGCCTCCTTAGAAAGTCCATCGCCTTGACGCCGTCGCCTACAACGAAAAGGTCATGAAGGATCTTGCTGGATGCAAGGTTTTCGGCGGTGAGTTCAACATCGGCGGGGTTGTCTTCAACCAATAAGATCTTGATCTTTTCTGGCATTGCACCTGCTTTCTCTTGGCTTAGGTCTGAATGGTGGACGACGGCTGCTGAAATGATGGCGGTACAGAAGAAGGTTGGGGTGAATGTTCTATAGATATGGGCATTTGATCGGATTGAAAATTCCGGATCGCACAAATCAAAAATTTATATATGTAAAACTGATTTCAGGTTTAAAATTTGAAAAAGATGGAATTAAAATGAAATACATCTCATCTATATTAAATAGGAAAGGCAGCCAGAATTCAAGGCTTGAAAAATGCGGGGATAATACGAGGTAAACACCTCGCATTAAGAGGCGTTCGTCAGGTAAGTTCTCAGGTTGATTTTGCGGCCTTTGATGGCTAGTTTTTTACGGATGTTGGTTCTGTGAAACTCGACGGTTCTTGGTGAAATATTCAATCGCAAAGCGATCTCTTTAATTCGATAGCCTTGTTTAATAAGCTCAGCCACCATTGTTTCCGTCGCACTAAGCTGCATCAAATTAAATGAAATTCCACGTATATAAGGATTTGTCATTAAACGAAGGTTCGATTCAAGATTTTCAATGTATCCAGTTTGTAGATTGTTAAGTCCTGTTTTTTTGATTTTAATTAAATACGGAATGATTAATCCATTGATGTTTTTTGACAACTGTTCTTCGAAATTGTTTTTTTCCTGTTCACGCTGGTCGAGCAAAACCTTGAGAGCTGCGTTCAACTCGGATAGCCGTTCGTGTTTTGCCTCCAAATCTTTTTCTTTAATTTCAAGTTCTTGAGTCATTCTCTTCAGTTCTGTGATATCGCGTCCGACGGATTGTATTTCATAGAGTCGTCCATTTTCTTCGAAGAATCCCCGGTTGACAAATTGCATCCAGCGTAAGGCGCCATCAGCCGACCAAACGCGGCTTTCAAGAATAACAGTTGGCTTATTTAACGATATCTCCTGTAGTTGATGTTTAATATCTCGTATATCACTCTTATGCAGGACAGAATACCACGTTTTTTTACGCTCTCCTTTAAAGTTTTTTTGAAAAAGCTTTCTAAATGTTTCATTCATAAAGGTAATTGAACCGTCGGGTTTAAAACGGAAAACAATATCTGTTTGGTATTCGACAACATTGCGATAACGTTTCTCACTTTGCTCTAAAGCTATCTCCGATAACTTCCGTTTTGATATGTCACGCACAACACTAATAAGTCCGATTTTTGCTTCATTTTCGTCCTTTAATAGAGACAAAGTGTGATCGGAAGAAAAATTTCACCGTTTTTCCTCTTGACCTCAAACTCGAAATTGGCTGTCTGTCCATTTATAAGTGTTGCAGCGACATAATTGCTAAATGTTTTATAATGTTCAAAATCAACATGCAGAATTTCTGTGGAGCGACCTGCAATCTTTTCATAAGAGTATCCAAACATAAGTTCGGCTGATTTGTTCATGCTCAATATTTTTCTGTCTAATGTAACTACAAATACCGCTTCATCCAGGGCATTGAATACAGAGCGTAGCAGAAGCTCAGATTCTTTTAAATTTCTTTCCTTTTTTCGTATTTGTGTTAGATCCCTGATGATCATGCTGGTGAAAGGCTGTCCCTCGCTATCCTCAAAGATTACGGAAGAAACGTCGCCAGGGAATATGGTCCCATCTTTTCTTTTGAAGTTAACCTCGCCTCGAAAACTTCCAACACGTTGTCTCTGTGCCAAAGCTGGGGCTAATCTTGGGTCTTTCTCGTCTACAACAGCCATGCGTCCACCTTCGATTATCTCTTTCTCAGTCATTTGGAAAAGACTGCAGGCTGCCTTATTCGCAAAATGAACACGCCCATCTGGAGACGTCAGAAGGATCGCATCTAGGCTGTTGTCAACGATAGAGCGGTATTCTTTTCTCAAGCGTTCGTTTTCATCTTTTAATTGATTCAATTTATTGCGTAATTCCGCGACTGTATGGTTCATTGACATCGCTGAATCCCCGTTGAGTAGAAGAGACATGCCTTTGAAAACATCAAGGACTGCTGCTTATATATGCTCTGATATTTCAATTGCTTACCAGATTATGGTTCCGATGTCAATATCGCAGGCTCACGATCTACTGTAAATCCTCCAGCGGCAAGGAAGCCATTCTGCGGGGGCGATGTGAAACACGCTGCCTCCGAGCACGTGGAAAGAATGGTATGCGAAAGTTGGGGGATGGCTCTTTTCTTGTCGAAGAGAACCTCCATCAACAGTCTCATGATTATGTTCCATTATAGCAGGAAAAAATTCGCATGAACCAAGGATGCCGGGCAAGCAAATTCGGGGGAAAGCATCCCGGCTCTGCTCAAGAACTCCGATGACTCTAATTACGAAGCGACCCTTTGCCGTTTTGGCAACAGAGGTGAAAGAAGGACTCTCGGCAGTCTTTGGGCAACGCTGATGGATCCTTGACATTGAAGCCAATCCGAGAAGGAAGTGCCATCCGGTTCTTACCGGCTCGATTCGATCTTAGCGCGGGCTGCGTACCTTGACAATGGAGCTTTTTTCAGGTTTCGCTGGGATGGGATGGGATGGCTCTTCAACTGCAGGAGGCAGGAACCTGGCGGTGGATAGCTCTAAGCCACCAGGAAGCGGCAATTGTCATTGGCCAATCCTGCACACGACGCCTGCCTAAGGGAAAGCATCGCTATGATGCTCCAGAGAAAATCCCATAGGACGGTGAACATCTCCACGGGTGGGGATGCGGCCTTATCACATTGTGCTTATATGGCGAATTTGTTATGACAGGCAAGGGAGAGGGGTGGTTGCGGGCAGGCCTGAACGCTTCTGTCCTTAGAAAATGCTTTTTGTGCTCGAAAAGGGGCTGATAAGCGGTTGAAAGGGGCTTTTTTGCATGTTTTCTGTAAGTGTTGCAATCATTTATCTTGGTCCGACCCCATGAAGACAATATACGATTATGACATCGGCATTATCGGCGGTGGGGCGGCGGGGCTGACGGTGGCGTCGGGTGCGGCGCAGCTGGGTGCCAGGGCCCTCTTGATCGAAAAGGAAACCGTGCTGGGGGGCGACTGTCTCCATGTCGGTTGTGTGCCGAGCAAGACCCTGATACGCACCGCCCGGGCCTGTCACACCATGAAAAATGCGCAGGACTTCGGGCTTCCCGCACTCGACCTACCACCGGTGGACTTTGCGAAGGTGCGGGAAAGGATCCGGTCGGTGATTGCGGCCATCCAGAAGCACGACTCGGAGGAGCGGTTCTGCCGTCTCGGGGTCCGCGTGGTGTTCGGCGAACCCGCCTTCGTCGACGAGCACAGCGTCCGATTGGAGGGCGGAACCGTCTCGGCCAAAAACTGGGTCGTGGCCAGCGGCTCCTCGCCGCAAAGGCCCCCGGTGGAGGGGTTGGAAAAGACGCCCTGCATCACCAACAGGGAGGTCTTCTCCCTGGCTCGGCTCCCGGCATCCATGATCGTGCTGGGCGCCGGGCCCATTGCCGTGGAGATGGCCCAGGCCTTCAGCCGCCTTGGAACGAAGGTGTCCGTGGTCCAGCGGAGCGGACAGATCTTGAGCAAAGAAGACAAGGACATGGCCGACGGGATCATGAAGGTTCTGGCTGCTGAAGGCGTCGTCTTCCATCTCGAGGCCTCGGTGCTCGGGGTCAAGGATCTCGGGCAGGAAAGAGAAGTGCGCATCAGAACCAGGGAAGGCGCCGCCATGGCTCTGAAGGCGGAGCAGATCCTGGTCGCCATGGGGCGCGAACCGAACCTCAAGGGCCTCAACCTGGAAGGGATCGGCGTCTCGTTCGACCGGAAAGGCATCCAGACGGATGCGCGGATGCGAACCAGCCGGAAGCACATCTATGCGGCCGGGGATGTCACCGGGGCGTTTCAGTTCACCCACACGGCAGGCTACGAAGGGGGGATCATCGTGAGCAACGCGATTGTTCATCTCCCCCGGAAGGCCGACTACACGTTCATGCCCTGGTGCACCTACACGGACCCTGAACTGGCCGGCATCGGCATGAACGAAAAGGCGGCCGGAGAGGCCGGTCTGGAGTACGATGTCTTTACGGAGGTCTTCGAGGACAACGACAGAAGCCTTGCCGAAGGGGAGGCGGTCGGAAAGATCAAGATGCTGTTGGACAGGCATGAGAAGCCGATCGGGGTTCAGATCCTGGGGCCTCGGGCAGGGGAGCTGTTGAACGAGTGGGTCGCCGTGCTGAACGGAAAGGTGAAGCTTTCCACCCTGGGCTCCGCTGTCCATCCTTACCCGACCCTCGGGGAAATCAACAAACGGGTCGCGGGCGCCTATCTTTCACCCAAGATCTTCTCCGACAAGGTGAGGAAAGGACTGAAGTTTTTCTTCAACCTGAAAGGCAGGGCCTGCGGGCCGGGGGACGGGGCGTGAGGCCGCTCTTCAAGGCGCTCTTGTTCGCGGGGTTCATCGCTGCGGCGATCTATGTGGTGCGCTTCACGCCGGTGAAGGGGTTTCTCACCGCCGATGCGCTCGGGCGGTTCCTGGACGGCGCCGGCCTGTGGGCACCCGTCGTCTATGTGGCGGTTTACGCTGTCGGGGTGTGCCTGTTCGTTCCCGGCACCCTTCTCACCGGCCTCGGTGCGGCGGTCTTCGGTCCTTACTGGGGGTTTTTCTATGTGTGGATCGGCGCGATGCTGGGTGCGAGTGCAGCCTTTGTCATCGGCCGGACACTGGGCAGGGAGTTTGCCGCCTCGCTCATCGGAGACCGGCTGAAGAAATATGACGACGCGATCGAGCAGAACGGATTTGCCACGGTGCTCTATCTCCGACTGGTCTATTTTCCCTTCACCCCCATGAATTTCGGTATGGGGCTCACCAAGGTCCGTTTCCGGGACTATGTGGCTGGTACGGGCCTCGGCATCATCGTGGGGACCTTCATCTTCACGTTTTTCATCGGAACCGTGAAGGAGGTCTGGGCCTCGGGCAACTGGGGGGAACTCCTCTCCTTCAAGGTGTATTTCTCGGTGGGCCTCTTCCTGTTCTCATTCTTTATTCCGAAGATCATCCGGAAGATCCGCCGGGAGGCGGGGCTTTAATCTGGGAGGAGTGGACGAAAAATGGGTTGGAGGATCTTGCCGAGGGTGAGAGAGATCCTGGAAAGGGCCGGGGCCTTTGAGGGAATCAGTGAGGAGGATGCCGGGTTCCTGCTGAGGCTCGATCTCGAGTCCAGAGAGATCTATGCGGTCATGGAAACCGCCAATCGGCTTTCCAGAGAGCAATTCGGAAAGAAGGGAGAGAACCATCTCCACATCGGGGTCAATGTGGCGCCTTGTCCCTTCAACTGCGCCTTCTGTTCCCTGACAGAGCGCGCCGGGATCTTCAAGGGGGATGTGGACTTCGCAGAAGAGGCCATCCTGGAATGGGCCAGAATGGGGGAGGCCCGGTCTGCCGACGCCCTCAACCTGATGACCACGGGAACCTTCTCCTTCGAGCGGCTTCTCGAGATCGGGAGGCTTCTCAAAAGGGAGGTCTCGGTCCCGCTCGTGGCCAACACCCGCGACATCCACCATCGGGAAGGGGAGAAACTGCTGGAGGCGGGCTTCGTCGGAGCCTATCACGCCGTCCGGCTCGGGGAAGGGGTGGACACCCCTTTCAAAAGAGAGAAGCGCATTCAGACCATCCGGGTCCTCAAGGACGTCGGGCTGCTGTGGATGAACTGCATCGAACCGGTGGGGCCGGAACACGCCCTGGACGAGATCGTCGACCTGATGTTTCTGGCAAGAACGTACGGGGCGGTGTATAGCGGGGTCATGCGGCGCATCAATTTCCCGGGGTCGCCCATGGCACGGTTCGGGATGATCACGGAGCGGGAGATGGCCCGGATGGTGGCGGTCAGCCGGTTGGTGATGGGGGATGTGCCGCGCGCCCACTGCACCCACGAACCGCATTCGGCATCGTTGATGGCGGGGGCCAACCTCTTTTTCCCGGAGGTGGGCGCGAGCCCCAGGGATGGGACGGCGGATACGGGTGAGGGCCGGGGGAAAAGCGTCGCTGTTTGCAGCGAAATCCTGAGAGAGATGGGATGGGATCCGGACCTGCCGTCCAACTGCTTTGGCACTGTCGCGGCGCGGTAGGTAAATCGATCTGGCAGGATTCGAGGACGTTTAGGCAGAAAATGATTGCAGGGTGGAAATCCGAACGGCTCGCAGGAGGTGGAAATCATGCTTCGGTCAACCGGAGTTTTTAGGATACTCCTCGGAATCGCTGCGATGATCCTGTTCGCCTTCTCCGGGGCACGCGCGGAAGACATCCGGGTGGGCACGTGGAAGACGCCCCAGACCATACAGCCCTTCTTCTATGAGCGGTTTGTTCCCGAAAACCAGAAGGTGACGGTCTATTCCTTCACCAATCCGGCCGACCAGAAGACCGCCCTCCTGGCCGGCAGCCTCGACATGTGCGGCACCACCTTGGCGCATGCGATCCACTCGGCTTCACTGGCTCAACCCGTGGTGATGGTCGCGGCCCTCTGCAACAAGGGCTCGGCCCTGGTGGTCAAAAGGGGAGGAGCGGTCAAAGAGGTAATGGATCTGAGGGGGAAAAGGATCGGTTATGTCCCTGGAACCATGCACGAAATTCTACTCAGGGAAATCCTGACCCGCAACGGTCTTTCCCCTGAGAAAGACGTCGTGTTGACGCGGGTGGATTTTTTCGACATGGGCATGGCCCTGGCAGGGGGCGGCCTCGATGCCTTTCTTTCGGGCGAGCCGCTTCCGAGCCTTGCCGTTGCGCAGGGATACGGTGAGATCCTCGCGTATCCTTACTATGATGAGTCGATCGGGGCCATCAATGCCGGCATGCTGGTTCGGCGGGACAGCATCGAGGGCGAACCGGAGCGGGTTCTCGAACTGGTCAGGGCGCACGCGAAGGCTACACAATACCTGCAATCCCATCCCGAGGTGTGGCTTCGTAAGGCGTCATCGTTCGGCACGGAACTGGCCGTCCTGAAGGAGGCCGCGGCCAACATCGAGTTGGCATGGGACATGGACGCCGATTTCGTTCGGAAGGCCAGAGGCTTGGGTGAGCGGATGGAGGCCCTCGGGATCATTCGGAAGCAGCCTGACTACGAGCGGCTTTTCGACCTGTCATTCGTGAAAAGGGTGGTGAAATAATGGGGTCCTATGGCAGCAAGCCCGTCAAGGGAAGCGGGTGGTATCTGCCGTGGGTGATCCCTGCGCTCTTCTGTTTTTTTTGGTGGGCGGTGAGTGCCACGGGGCTGGTGCCCGCCTACCTGTTGCCTCCCCCACGCGATATCGTCGAGGCCGGCTATGCATACCTCCTTGGGACGCCCGAAGGAGGTCCTTATGCCGGGCGGTTTGTCCGCGATGCTGCAGCGAGTCTGTGGCGGGTGTTTTGTGGTTTTTCCCTCGCTGTGGCTGTCGGTCTTCCCCTCGGGATCCTTTCCGGGCGTCTGTGGGTCGTCGAGCGTCTCACAGGTACGACCGTCAATGCGTTCCGGGCCGTCCCAGGCATCACCTGGCTTCCACTGGCCCTGGTCTGGTTCGGCATCGGGATGAAAGCCACCCTGTTCCTGGTGGCTCTGGCCGCGTTTTTCCCGGTTTTTCTGAACGCGGCTGCGGGGGCCAGGCAGGTGAACCCGTTGTTTCTCCAGGCAGGCGCCATGATGGGCGTCAAGAGGCTGAGGGGCACCTTCGCCATCCTTCTTCCGGGGGCCATGCCGCACATCATGACCGGGCTGCGCCTGGGATTGGGCATCTCCTGGGCTTATCTGGTCTTGGGGGAGTTGACCGGGGTCCCGGACGGGTTGGGGGCCGTGATCATGGATGCCCGGATGCTCGGGCGCATCGATATGATCGTCGTCGGTATCATCGTGATTGCCGTCATGGGGCGGATCACGGATAAACTGCTTCAGGGCGGGTTGCGGCTGTGCTTCAAGAGCGCAAGGAGGATGCCATGAAAACGCGCCTGAAGGCGGTAGTCGGAAACCGGGCGGCATCGAGGGAGGATACCCTCAGGTTCGAGGGCCTTTCGAAGGGCTTCCACACGGCCGGCGGGTACCTGCCGGTCCTGGAGGACGTGAGCTTTCGGGCGGAAGGAGGGGAGTTGATTGCGATTCTCGGCAGGAGCGGGTGCGGCAAGTCGACCCTGCTGAAGATTGCGGCGGGATTCATCTCTCCGAGTTCGGGAAGAGTGCTGTTGAACGGAGAACCGGTGGAGGGGCCTGGCCCGGATCGTTGTGTCATCTTCCAGGAGGATGCCTTGTTTCCCTGGTTGACGGTGGGAGAGAACATCGCCTTCGGTCTGAAAGGGCGGAAGCAGTCCCGTAAGGCCAGGGCTGAAGAGATGAGCCGTTTCCTGAATCTGGTCGGGTTGAACGAGTTCAGGGATTATCTCCCCCACGAGATCTCCGGCGGCATGAAACAAAGGGTGGCACTGGCCAGGGTGCTTATCCTGAGGCCTGAAGTGCTGCTGATGGACGAGCCGTTCGCCGCTTTGGACGCCCAAAGCCGGGAAGAGATGCAGTGCCTCCTCTTGATGCTGTGGCAGGAACTGGGCCACACGATCCTTTTTGTAACGCACGATGTCGGCGAGGCGGTGATGCTGGCGGACAGGATCCTCCTCATGAGCAAGAATCCCGGTCGAATCCGCGAAGAGATCTCGGTGAGTCTGCCGCGGCCGCGGGAGAGAGAAGGCGCGGCCTTCGCAGGCCTCAGTCGAAGGCTGCACGAGGCGCTTCGGGGTTAGCCGTTTGTGCGGAATCGTTTCTTGAAGGGCAAAAAAATATCGGGACTTTCCGGTATCGCTGCCGTCTCGGGAACTTCACCAGGCAAATCGAACAGGTCTCATCCCTCTCCTGCAAAGACTATTCGCTTGTTCCTCATTCGATTTAGGATCATCAGAAATAGATGATCAGGCAGATTCCAGGTTTTTCCTTTCCCTGAAAGTCATGCAACAATAGAAGGAGGGAGCTGTGGGAAGAAGCCGTGAAAGGGGCTTGTAAATCACCGGTTGGTATTCTCAAAAGGGGAGAGGAATGTTTAGACATCGCTTTTTAAGGCCAAAAAAGTGCTTTTAAGGTTCTAAAAGTGCCTTTTTTTGGAATCTTTCGTATGTTGTTCAATGGGTTATCTAGGTCCGACCCGAAGTAGACCCTCGCCTGCCGATGGCGTAGGCGCCGCCCTTTCCGACGAAGGGCAGGACGAGCATCCAGGGAAGCGTGAGGCGGGACGGGTCGCGGAACTGGTTCAGGCCGATGGTCATCTGTTCGTGGCCTTTCGTGGGCTGGGGTTTGTACGTTCCACAAAGGCGGTCCCACCACGGAAGGTTGAAGCCGAAGTTGGCGTTGGTTTCATTGGGGAAGACCGAGTGGTGGACGCGGTGCATATCCGGGGTGACCACCAGAAGCCGTAGCACACGGTCGACCCCGAGCGGGATGAAAAGATTGGCATGGTTGAACATGGCCATCCCGTTGAGGATGATCTCGAAGATGATGACCCCCACCGGAGGGGCCCCGAGAATGACGATGGCCCCCGCCTTGATCCCTAGGGAAATGAGTATCTCGATGGGATGAAAGCGGTTGCCGGTGGTCAGATCGTAGTCCATGTCCGCGTGGTGCATCATGTGCAGGCGCCAAAGGACCGGGACCGCGTGAAACATGACGTGCTGCAGGTAGATGACGAAGTCCAGAACGATGATGGTCAGCACCACCTCCAGCCAGAAGGGCCACTGGAGATAATGGAAGATCCCCCAGCCCTGGAGTCCGACCCATATAGAGATTCCGACCGCCCCGGCGGGGAAAACGACCCTCAACAAGGCGGTGCTGATGAAGACGATGCCGATGTTTCCGATCCAGCGGGATGTCTTGGAGGTGGTCAGGGTGCGCCGAGGTGCGAGCAGTTCCGCCAGGGCCACAGTCGAAAAGATCCCGGCGAAAAAGGCCATTCGGATGACGGGTTCATGGGCGGTTATGAATTCGGTCATTTGTTCGGCTCCTTGCTGATACCGCGTGCGGGTCAGGGGTCCAAAAAAACCAGCTCTGCAGGCCTTTATATCAAATGAGGTCAACCAAAACGAGCGCATATTCGAGTCAGCTGCTATGCCGTATCGAAGCGCGGTCCTTTTTCATGAGCCTCAGTTGATCCATTGTAAGGGTTATCTGGCATGAAGCAAGGTGCTCTTCATCTTTTGATCTTTGCGCGATACCCTGAACCGGGCAGGGTCAAGACCCGCCTGATTCCGGCGCTGACGCCGCAGACGGCCGCCAGGCTTCACCGCCGGATGACCGAGGCCGTCGTGAAAATGG